>Ga0206847_10128_pt1 | contig 25985 bp, 23 predicted proteins | sample Alteio_BWOrgCont_17_FD_152880 | JGI IMG/M metagenome (GOLD analysis project Ga0206847, IMG submission 152880) | Enriched cells from forest soil in Barre Woods Harvard Forest LTER site, Petersham, Massachusetts, United States -... | ecosystem: Environmental > Terrestrial > Soil > Temperate forest >... | reverse complement strand
GACCACGGAGAAGTGATCGCCGAAGGCACGCCGTCGGATTTGATTGAGCGTCTGGGAGGACATCACGTGGTTGAGTTTGAGGCCAGCGGCACTGCCCCCGATGACGCCGCAATCGACCGCTGGCGCGAGCTGGCCGGCGTAGAGTCCGTTCGCCACGACGATGGTTTGGTTTGTCTGAACGTGCGTGAGCCCCATTTGACCATCCCCGCTCTGCTGGATTCAGTCGAAAGCCAGGGAGAGCAACTATTGCATCTGACCACCCGCCAGGCGAGTTTGGAGGATGTCTTTGTGAATCTGACCGGACGCCATTTGCGAGAGGGCTGAGAGAGTGATCAAACCATGAGCACCTCGCCACAAGAACAATTGACGAGCGCACCGGGCGCGCCGCCCAATGGGCGCTGGTCAGGCTACTCGCACCTTCTTGCCGTGCGCATGAAAGAACTCCAGCGCGAACCGGAGGTCATGTTCTGGGTTTTTGCATTTCCTTTGTTGCTGGCGCTCGGACTGGGGATTGCTTTCCGCAACAAGCCGGCCGACGTCACCTCGATCGCAATCGTCGAAAGCCCCGGGGCTCAGTCCACGTTGAACCTAATCCAGCACTCACCGCAGCAGTCCTCCATTCGGGCAGAAGTGCTGGCTAAACCAGAAGCGCTTAAAGGATTTCGTCTCGGCAAATACGACCTTATGGTCGAAGGCAATTCCAGTGGAGTTCATTATCTCTACGACCCGGCGCGCCCCGAGAGTGTGTTGTCCCGCAATGAAGTGGACGACGCGCTGCAAGTAGCCGCGGGCCGCAAAGATCCCGTGCGCACGTCGGCGACAATCTCAAGCGAGCCCGGCTCACGCTACATCGATTTCCTGATTCCCGGGTTGATCGGCATGAATGTAATGAATGCGGCCATGTGGGGCATCGGATTTGCCCTGGTTGACATGCGCCAGCGCAAACTGCTCAAGCGTTACGTGGCAACACCCATGAGGCGAAGCGACTTTCTGCTCGCGCTTGCCAGCAGCCGGCTGCTGCTGATGCTCCTGGAGGTAGGATTGCTGGTCGGCTTCGGGGCGCTGGTGTTCCACATGCGTGTGCTGGGCTCGGTTTTTACGATTCTCTCCATTGGAGCGGTGGGCGCGCTGGGATTTGCCGGCCTGGGATTGCTGACCGCCAGCCGCGCCCAGAAGATTGAAAGCGTCAGCGGACTCATTAACTTCGTCATGATGCCGATGTGGATTTTCTCCGGCGTCTTCTTTTCCTATGAGCGCTTTCCCGCTATTACGCAGCCGTTCATCAAGCTGTTGCCCCTGACCGCTCTCAACGATGCCTTGCGAGCGAGCATTCTTGAAGGCGCTCCGCTGGCGACGCAATTGGGGCGTCTGCTGGTTCTGGTCGTCTGGGGCGGTGTTTCCTTCGTTCTGGCCCTCCGTTGGTTCCGCTGGACGTAAGCAGATACCGAAGGGGAACTGACGTTGCCTATCGGCTCCGCTGGTGGTACGCTCAGGTTGCTGCCAGTTCTGAGCGGGAGTAGTTCAGCGGTAGAACGCCAGCTTCCCAAGCTGGATGTCGCCGGTTCGATCCCGGTCTCCCGCTCCATTGTTTCAATCACTTAGCGAAAGCCCGATCAAAGTTGTGTGTACAGTTGTGTTCAGAACGTTTTGAGTTTACTGAATTGTCTTCGTCACGGGCGTGCCCATCTGGGTCGTTTTGCTGGTCATCACATCGTCAGCCACGGCATTCACCAGCTTGCGCACGCTTTCAGGAATTACCTGCGTGTACTCGTTGAGCGTGGTTCCGATGTCGCTGTGCCGGAGGTGCGCTTGGACGTCTTTAGGATTCCCGAATCCCTGAGCGTTTGTGGCGAAGGTGCGCCGTAGAACCTGGAAGTTTATCGGCGTGGAGATGCCCGCTGTTCTGGCGATGGGTTTAACCCGGCGTCGCAACCAATTCTCCGGTCGCATCGGGGTTCCTTTCTCGCTGGGGAAAAGTAGCTCGTCAGGGGTTGCATTCTGATTTTGTTGCCGCCACATTTCTAGAACTGGCAGGAGCAGGTTTGGGATGGTGACCGGTGCCTTGCTGCCCTTCGTCTTTGCTTTTCCAGGGCGTAGTACACCGCGCCAAGCTGTCCCTTCGATGTGAAAGTGATCACCCCGCCAAGAAGACCAGCGCAGCCCAAAGATTTCACCGGGGCGCATGGCGCAAAAAGCCGCGATCATGGCCATGAGCCGGTCACGGAAGGAAAGGGAATCGAGTAGCAGGCGGGCTTGCGCTTTGGGCAGTACGTGCTTTTCTGATTCCTTCGTCTCCGGGTTCACCAGCTTGCGTGCCGGGTTCTTGCCGATCAGGTCCGCGTCAAGCGCTTCTTCCAAGATTGCCTTCAGCATAGTGCGGCAGTGATCCACCACGGTGAAGCTGAAGCCCTTTTCAGCAAGATCATTCAGGAACACTTGGCAGTGGAACTTTTCTACCTCAGGAAGCGGTGTGCTTCCCAGCTTGGGCAGGATGTGATGCTCCAGGTTGTAAAGATTCGTCTCCCGCGTTGACGGTGCCCACTGCGGGGAACGCATGGGGAGAAACCGTTCCCGCGTGAACCATTCGAGGGTAAGCGCATTCCCGGCAGGTTGTTTCTTCTGGGCTGAGTCAATTATCTTGCGGAGTTTGTCTTCCGCTGCCCACTTGCGCAGCTTTGCCTTTTCGCCTAGATAGATGCCACGGTGTCGGCGTGTTTCTTTGCCCTGCTCGTTGACTTCGTAAGTGAAGTAATGGCCATACCACTTCCGAACACGGCTCCCACGTTCTTCAACCCAGCCGGACTGATGACGAGTGCGCATGTGACCTCCACGTATTTTGGGGATGGCCGACACTATATACCTTTTCCCTGAGAAGACAAGTGCGCGGTGATGAACCCCTCAACGTCTTCACGCCGGAAGCGTAGCAGTGCCCGCTTTCCGCCCAGACGAACGACCGGGATTCGGGGAGAGCGACGGGTCGCATGATCGCGCACCCAAGCCTTGCTGACGCCCAGCCGGATAGCAACGTCACCCAAGTTCAGCAGTGTGTTTTCTTTCGTGGTTTGCTCAATCATGCTTTCCCGCTCTCTGTGTTCGCCAGTTCCGTAAAATCGTTGTGCGCAGTGAGCACAGCCTCTACAGTTGTCAGTTTTCGTGCCAGACGGGCTGGACGACCACAAAGTCTGCAACTCTTCGTAGCACGCCAATCCCTTCGTGCCTTGCGGTATGCCTCATGGCAAGGTTCGCTGCAAAAGTGCGATCCCCGGCTGGCCCGTTTTTCGGGAACTTCACCCCGGCAAATTGTGCAGTAAATCGTCATAGTTTCTCGGTTGCCGGTTCAAAGTTCTCGCATGGGCACGGCAGCATCTGACCCGTCTGCCGGAAGGTACGCATATCCCAGCCCAGGCAGTGCCGGGTCGCGCATTGGTAAAGTTTGTTGTCAGCGTCGATGTGATCGCTACCGGGGACGCAGTGCCCAGCGTTACGCGCCCTCGACCGCGCCGTGCCATAGTTATGCCCGCAGACGCACAGCGTTCGACCCGTGATCCGTTGCCGCTTCGGGCGCGTGGGCTTCACCAAGGTGATCCCCGCCAATCGCAACATCCGGCGTACCCAGCTTTGTGACCGCTCGGCGGCTTCAGCTAATTCGCGAACCGTCAGCGTAGGTTCTTCCTTCACGACTTCAACGAGTATCTGGGCCTTTGATTTCGGTCCCTCGGATTGCGCGGCCCGCTCCCGCATATGAGCCAGTTCTTCGTCCGAAATTAGTTGCATCCTCCGATTGCTCCTTTCGTGGGCGATTTGCGACACGCCGGATTGACTTCCCAAGTTTGCGTCGGGCGGCCTTTGTCCGTGGCAGATTTAAGTTCCCGAATCCAGCCCATCTCTTCCAGGTAGCGGAGTGCGGGCCGGGCGTTGTCCGACGAGTTGAGGCCCTGCCAGTGATGGCGGTAGACATCGCGGGTGCTGAAAGTGGAGTTGAGTTCCCCGGCAGCAATGCGGTGCGCCAACTCCTGAGCCGCACTCGTTTCCGGTGAGACTGCGCAGGAGTAGGCTCGCTGAGCGTGAGTCCAGAGGTAGTCGGTAAATCGAATCGCCTGCTCGGTGTGCTCCAGGCTGACGGCTGCGCTCGGTCCGGGGTTGAAGTCATGCCGTGCCGCAAGATCGGCAAGCTCGAATAGTGCCGCCAGCTTGGGCAGCAGACTCCGATATTTCGCCAAATGAGCGAGCTTGGCGGGGTGCCGGTTCTCGGGCGCGCGGAGCGAGTGCTCAAGCTGCGTCCACCATGCGTAGAACGACTGCTGGGCGTCCGGGGCGAATCTGAGTTCCACGGGCGCGGGGAGATTCACCAATCGGGTGAATACGCGCTCCACTGTGGTGAGCGCGGTTGCGTCCGGCGCGCGGTCCACCATGTGCCACTCTTGCGGAAGATCGGGCCAGACGATCACCTGGAATCGCTGAAAGAGGCCATCGTTCTGAGGCCCGGCAGTATCCGCAATCGTGTCCGAAAGGTACTGGCGAAGGCGGGCCGGTTGCAAGCACCCGAGTACGCTGGTACAGACGTGAGGCACATGAATGGAGCCGCGCCCAACGCGGTCCACAGTAAAACAGGCGTCACCATTCCAGCTTTGCAGGTAAAAGGCGCGCTCGCTCTCCCGCCCACGCTTGCCAAGATCGGCCAGCAGACCCGTTAGTTCATCCCTGACCACGGTAATCCCGTGGGGGTTGTCCAGCAGAATCACGTGCATCTGTTCAAATGTGGCATCGGTCAACAGGAGACGCTTCTGCACCGGCGGCTGCACTTCGTCTTCAATCGAGATAGCCGCAGCCGCCGTACCCTGCTTGATAGCCTGCTTCATTTTCTCCCGCTGAGCTTGGCGCACGGCTTCTTGGCGCTCGCGGATGGGTTCGTAGGCCGTGCAGGCGGCCTCATAATCCTCGCGCCATTGTGCCTCAATCCGGGTCAGCGGTTTCGTGATGACCTCGATTGTAGGTGACTTCATTGTTCCCGGCGGGGCGATGATAGCGCCCCACAGATTGCAGTAGACCCGCCAACTAACATCCTGAGCCTTGGGGCAAATGGATGCCCGTCGATTGACCGCGCCCGCAAGCGCAACCACGGCGGCAGTAGCCGGAAAATCGACGGGCACCTGCATCAAGTCGGCAGTGTCGGCAATCAGTGTCCGCAAGCCATCCGGCATGAAACTCAGGTCGAATTCAGCAACCTGATGGAGCGCAATTTCCAGGGGCAAGAGTTCGGGCCACTCGCGATCTTGAATCGACACGCGCACGTCTTTATCGAAACCCAACCATGCCGAAACCTTGTCGATGACACCTTGACCCAAGATTTCCCGAAGCCGGTTGCCGCCGGTTGCATTCGCGCCTTTCGCCAGAGCCGCCAACGTAGTTTCGATACATCGTTCGCGGTCGTCCCACTCCGCATCCCCAGCGGCATGAGCCACGGCGAACATAAAATCCGTAGCAGTATCCTTGTCGAAGCCGTTGCGAAGCAGAAAGCCGCCGAGTGCCAGAGCAAAGTCATGGCGTGAACCCGTGACCGGGTAGTGGCGAACCATCAAAGTAGCAGCCGCCAGACGCCGGATAGCACGTTGCAACGCGGGCGCATCTGTCGGCGTGGGGTCTCCCAACTCATGCCAGATGTAAGCTTCGCCGGTATCCGGGTGAATAGATGGCGGAACTAAAGTCTGTTTGCCTTGGTCGGCGTCCGCACTGCGGAGTTCAACCAACTTTTTTCCGCTCACATCACGAAATTCCTCATGGGATGGAGCAGGTTCGATGTGGTACCAGTAGTGACTTCGTGGGGCGCTGGGCGAATGACCTGAGATGCAGCCAGTACTTGGCAAGAAAGCAGACGCAAGCGCAATGGCCTGTGGACAATCTAGGTCTGCATCCACAAGCCCATTGCCGGGTTTGCCAAGACGTAATCCGATGTTAGAGCCGATGGCGAACTTGGCTCCGACCTCATCCCGTGTAATGTGTTGCGCTTCCCATGCCTCTCCGATGGGGCGCTTCTCACCGGCATGGATGGGAACTGGCACAAAGCCCCGCGCAATATAGTCAGCGGCGGCCTGGGCAACCGTCACGGGTGGCAGACCTACGGGCAGAGGAAAACGCTCCATACTTTAACGCTCTTCCTCTTCCTGGGAGTCGAAATCGAAATCTTCCCGCATTGGCGCATCCATGAAATCGGCAAAGCGCTCGGCCTCCGCGCAGCGATGCGGGTGCGTCAGGTCGGCCCTTAGTTCGAGGGAGTCAGGTGTAACAAAGGTTTCCACATCGAGTTCGTCCCCTGACGCCAGAGCAACCGTCAGGACTGGGCGTCGGCAGAAAATGCAAGGCACGACGTGGCTTGCGTCGGCTGGAATGGTGAATGAAAAACCCGCCGGATCACGCTTGCCGCTAGCCACGTCGCGAATGATCGTGCTGAGTTCTTCGGAGATAAGAGTTGACGGAAAGTATTGCTTTGCGCTATTGTGCTGCATAGTCATCACCTTTTTTGGACCCCAAGGCGTTCATGGCTGGATACCTTGGGGTTGTTTTTCAAATTCCTTAGTCGTTTTTCGCTAGCGGCAGGACCGTGCCTTCCTCAATCAACCGTTCTGCTGTCTCCGGCTTAAAGCGAATTGAGCGGCCCATGCGTACGAATTCGATCTGACGCAGCCATACCTTCTGCCGGATGGTACTCTCCGCCCATCCCGTGACCTGGGCAAATTCATTCACTGTCAGTAGACCTCTCAAAACTTCTGCCATGCGTTGCTCCCTGCGACTGATACCTTTCGTGTACCATAGTGTGATGACACAGCATAGGAAAAACACCGTGACAAAGCATCAGGCCGTGACAGACCGTTACAGGATGCCCCTGCCGGTGCTGGTAAGGGCGACTCCAGAGCAGATCAAACGGCATGACTATGACGGGCTGGCCAACTTCGACCAGCGGAAGCCCTTGCAGCCGGTAAAGGTATTCGGGACGAAGTACATCACTGAAGGAACTGAACTCAACCACGCGGTGCGGAAGGCGATGGGTGCGAAGTGGGGGCTATTCACCGCCGTCACCCAACTGCGGGAAGCCCATGAGAGGGGCAGCGACTACGAAATCAGAGGCGCGTTCCAGAGGATGCTAGAAGCAATGCAGAACCCCACCAAAGACAAGCAAGTGACGCAGCAGATCGCCGGGGCTTGGGCACAGCCAGGTTGGTCAAGCAAGACGGCCCCGGTATATCTACCCCCGGCATTCGCCTGCGAGATGGAGTCAGCAAAGCTGGTTCTCTGGTGGAACAACCGACGCAAGCGATTCCTGCCAGCCTTATTTTGCGGAGACTACAGCACCGCCATGTTTGCTCGGGCCGCGCTTCGGGATTTGAGCGTCTGTCCCGAATGCGGCAAGCCTTTTATCCCAGCGCGGCCCGATCAGGAGTATCACGACATCCATTGCCGGGAACGCCATCGGCAACGCCGACACCGCGAGAAGCTGCGAGGCAGCAAAGCGCGTTAGCGTTAGGACAAAAGTGTCAGAAGTGCCAGAAGGCGGTAGGTTAATAACCTCCGGCAATCTTTTTGGCACCTTTTGTCAAGTGCCAATATCAAAAGCGAAGTGCCAAAAACCCCAAAGGGCACAATGCCTTCTGAGTTTCGGCACTTCTGGCACTTAATTTGGCAATATGTGGCACCTCCCTTCTATAACACTAAAAAGACCTTATTTTGTTCTTATATAACCCTTCTTTCGTACTTACATACATGGACAAGGTGCCAGAAGTGACAGAAGGTTATTAACACACACAATCGAACCGGGAGAGAGTACACATCAATCCTTGCGCCCGCGCCCGCCGTCATGCAGATTTAAATTTTCCTATACCCTGGAAAATTTAAATCTCCTCCGTGGAGTATATGTTTGCGTCGGAAAAGCAGCCCCCTCACGCCCAGTCCCGCTGTTTTAATCCGCGTGAATGCGGTTACTGCTAATTGCTCCAAGTTTCCGCTTGCAATTTTCGCCCGAGGCGAGTAAGCTCCCAGATATTGCGCTCCTGTCACGCAAAATTCGTGTGCAGGAGTGTGCCTTGGAATCAGTACCAGCCGTAGTAACCCCAGCCTTAACCCCACGTGGTGCCGGACGGCCTGTCGGCTCGCGCAGCAGCTACCACGCGGCGCTTGAACATCAGATCCGCAATCTCACCGGCGTGAAGGGCACGCTGGCGGTTGACCCACTTCTGCGCCCCGCCGAGTGTTGCACGCTTCTGCAAATCTCATATAGCACACTGAGAAAGCGAATCACCGAGGGGGTATTGCGCGCCAGCCGAACAACCCAAAAAAAAGGCGGTCACCTCCGAATTCGCTTTTCCGATCTGCGAAAATTTGTGGCTGATTCGGCGGTGCGCGATGAGTAAATCTCTTTCACCATGGGATGAACCCGCGTCCGAAGAGGTGACTTCTGAAACTGTGGCCAGCGTTCCCGAGAACGACGAGCCGCTCAGCCTTCAGCAAGAAGTCGAACTCTGGGGGAGCCGCGCGCACAGCCTTTGGCTGGAATCAAAATCTGCCGGGGATTTGCGTTCAATGGCGGCGAGTTTGCAGGCTGCGTTTAAGAGTCTGACTACCCGCGCCACGATCGAAGAGGCCAGCCGGCAGGAAGTCGAAAACAAGCATAGCCCCGGTGTTGGAATGACAATTGAGCAGCTTGATGATTTAGTTCGCGCAGCCGTCAACGCGGGAGATGCGCGGTGCTGCTCTTGTGGGCGCCCTTACCCGCTCCCTGGCGAACCTGTTGAGGAAGGAGAACAAATTGCCAACCCAAACTAGCACCCTTACTGGCGAAGTCGAAACCCTGCTCGCGCGTCTTGCCGAGGCCGAACAGGAACACGCAAATCCCGCCGTTGCGCGTATTGCTGCGCTTCGTTCTGAGTTGGACGCAAAACGCGAGCAGCTTCACGTCACCCAGACCGCTGAGTCGAAACAAAAAGCGCTAAGAGAATCGCAGGACGAAATTGCCCGTCTAGAGCGTGCCGTCACCAGTTCCCGTTCATCAATCACGCGTTGGAACGCGGAGTGCGTTGCGCTCCAAGAGAAAACTTGGATCGAGACGGGTCGGATGAATCAAAGCCTACGCCGGTTGGGCACGCTAAAGGGGCTGCTCGGCCAGCTTCGCCAGGGAGAGAACTAAATGCCAGGACAAGCAGGTTGGCCAAGCGGTGACAAAATCTTCGTAAAAAATGGGAACTTGGGGAGCATTTTCACGGTATTCAACGGGACAAATTTTGCAACTGGCAACCCGTGGTACAACACAATGTTCCCGGCGTATCCGATTCCAGATTTCGCTGTGCCCTGGACACCGACAAGGTTTAGTGAGGGTGTGGAGAACGCATGTGATTCTGGGAGTTTGACTCCGAACCAAATTGACACTTGGGTGATCAACTTGCCTTACACCGGGCACGCTTCAGCCGGAAATCCCGCTCCAAGCAGATCAACCTTGCAGACTCAAACTGCGATCACTTCAAGTTTCAGCCAAATCCAACAGGGGAGCACTTTCATCAGTGACGCGCGAGTTTACGCGGGTTATGTAGGTGCGGGAGGTGTTCCCGGCGAAGCATCCGGCTCTCAAGGGTACTACAACGCGACGGCTGGCGTGGTGGGAACGCCAGGGAGCAAGTTTTCGTGAATTGCCCAAAGTGCAAGATGGTGATGATTGTTCGGAATGGCTCCTATGTCTGCCCGCAGTGCGGGCACCAGGAGCAGTGTCACATGTCGAATACTGAGCAATCATTATCGAGGCTCGGCCCAGCCATCCGTGATCGCGAAGAACGAAAAAAGGGGGATCCAGAAAATGTTTGAAGAGCAGGCGTATGCATTACTCAAGTCAAGACAGCACGTGGACCCGGAATTGGCGGACATGCTCGGGCAGGAAAGTGACTACGCACTAGACCCGCGCAACGTCGAAATCTCAGAGTTCCCGGACCTTCCATGCGGCGAGTCCCGTAAGTACCGGCGTGATTTTGAAACTGGCCAACTACTTGAAGAGCTTTGCGGGTTGGAGCGAGCCGATGCTCAGAAAGCGGCAGCATCCGCACCGGCGACGAAGCCCGCACCGACCGCGCCAGAACTCCAGATATTGGCTGCCAGAGCGCTCCTGAAGGATGTCAGGCTCCGTCCGAATAAGCATGAACAGTTCAAGGGTAACCGCGCGATGCACGCCTTGGAAACTCGCGCTTGGGGCCAGAGTGACATTGCCGAAAATGATGACCTGTACTGTGAGGTTCGATATTGGGGCTAAGTTTTTTGTAACTCGGGACGTTTTGAGAAGCGGGCTTTCTTTTTGAATCAAAACGCACGACTGCATTCTCACAGTTCGCGCGTCTCCTGGGAGAAGGCTCGCCAGTCCCGAGATTGATTTTGCCGGTCCCTTGCTCGTGGGCGTGGGTTGCGCTCGCCGGGTGGTGGGACCGTGCGTAGTGACTTGACACCCGGCTACACAACCCCGGGCCTCCGGCGTGCCCGCCTTCACAAACCGCCGACGCGCTCAGTCGGACTGAGAGTTTTCCACCCTAAGAGCGGGTTGCATCGAAGCTGTTGCACCCGCTTTTTTGCCCTAGTAAGTAGCCATCATGGCGCTCTGTACCGCCGTCGAAGCTTGCGTGTCGGTCGTTCCCACATACACGAGTGTGCTGCTGATTGACCGGTGACCAAGCGCCTGCTTCACTAGCGCAAGGTTCACGTTGCTGGCGACTAGGTGACTCGCTAGCGAATGTTTGAGGCAATGGGGATGTCTTTTCTCAACCGGCAGGCCAGCGGCCTCAGCAATCGCCTGGAATAAGCGAAAGAACTGTGTTCTATCGAGCTTTCCGCCTTTCTGACTTGTGAACAGGAACGGACTGCCGTCATCATCTCGCTGTTTCATCCATGCGGTCAGCGCGGTTGGTTCGTCAAGCAATGGCTGGCCACGGTGCGCGTATAGCGGCTGCGTGGTCTTCAAACTACCCTTGAGGCGTTGTACGACTACGCTGTGATGCTTCAGGTCAACGTCACTCAGTTGCAAAGCGCAAATCTCGCTAGCCCTGAATCCGTGCCGGTACGCCATCAGGATCATGGCCCAATCCCGCACGCGGTGTTGCTTGGCGACACGCAGCACGGCCAGCACTTCAGCCGGGGTCAAAAACGTCATCGAATTTCGGTTGGCTCGTTTCATCTAGTTCCTCCAAAAGATCAAAATGCAACATTACGTGCAAATTCCCGAAAAACGGAGACACGCAAGCAAAGCGGTTGCTGTGGTCACTTGGTCGGAAAACGCAACACTATGGGTAAACGGTTGCGTTTTGTCTGCTGGAAAAAATGAGGCGAGCCGATCCACTGCCACACTCTCTCGGTGCGCGGCCTAACACGTCGCAGCGGTCTCGATACCCTTGTGGCTTGCACGTCTGAGCGTCGGCTCAACCGCCATTGCGTGGACTGCGACCCGAACGTCCCTGACGACGCCGGTTTGCCCACTGCGACGGCCTTGCCCGTTTTCAGACGTGCGACTCTTCTTCTTTTCCTCTGGTAATTTTCTAACACTTGCGGCACCTCTTGTCAATAGTTAAAGGCAATGGAATCAAATAGTTACATGAGGTACGCCGCATTACCCGCTCACGGAAAATATACAAATTTTCGATTCCAAAACTTGCTTAAGCCCGCCGAAGAACGATCAAGAGAACTTGCTTCCAGGGAGTACAATGAATCGCGTCTGACAGGGGGATTTATGAAGCGAACTTCGAGGAAACCTTCCAAGCTTTCAAGCTCACTGCAACGTCACCTCAACGGCTACTCGCTGGCGGCGAGTGCGGCGGGAGTGGGAATTTTGGCGCTGACACAGCCCGCAGAAGCGGAAATCATCTACACAAAAACGAACGTCAAGATTTTGCTCCACGAACCACTGGGACTGGACCTCGATAACGATGGATACTCTGATTTCCTTTTTGAGAATACCACCTGCTCTTGCAACGGACGTTTCGAAAGCGTCCTCCAAGTGCAGTGGCTCGGTACTCAGGCCAACGAGGTTGTTGAGCAATTCCGGGGCAGTCACTATCTTGGCGCTGCGGCCCTCAAAGCCGGAAAGACGATAGGGCCACATCACCACTTCGGCTTCCAGCGCGTGAGAATGGCAGATGATTGCAGCAGCACCAATTGCCCCGCAGGCTTTCTCGGTCCGTGGGCGAATGGCGGCAAGGGAGTTCAGAACCGGTACTTGGGGGTCGAATTCAAAATCTCCGGCCAGACTCACTACGGTTGGGCGAGACTATCGGTGAGCATGGACCGAGGTCGCCTTCACATTATTGTGGCCCATTTGACCGGCTACGCCTACGAAACCATCCCCAACAAGCCCATCATCGCAGGCAAGACCAAAGGGCCAGATGTCATCACCGTGGAACCCGGCAGCCTCGGAGCCTTGGCAGCGGGAGCGGCTGGGCGGTCGGGAAAATAGCTAGCGGAACCGATTCGCGAATGCCAACTGATAACCCCGAGTACGATGTTGCCATTTCCTTTCTCTCCCGCGATCAGGGAATAGCTGCGGCGATCCATCAGAAGCTCAGCGAAGGACTGCGGGTATTTTTCTACCCTAGAAGTCAAGAGGAGCTTGCTGGCACCGATGGCATGGAAACGATGCGCACGCCTTTCTTCGACAACTCCCGCGTGATGGTTGTTCTGTTTCGAGAACCGTGGGGCAAGACGCCCTGGACGCGAATCGAAGAAACCGCAATCAAGGAAGGCTGTCTAGAGCATGGATGGGAACGATTGTTTTTCATCAGTCTAGAACCAGAGAGCACTCTTCCTGTTTGGCTTCCCAAGAACCTCGTGCGGCTGAATTACGCTGATTTCGGGCTAGAACAGGCTGTGGGAGCCATCAAAGCCCGTGTCCAGGAGCAGGGAGGCCAACCCCAGCCGCTGACACCAAAGAAACGAGCAGAGATGTTCAAGGCCGATGAGCTTTTTCGACGCGATAAATCGCGGATGAACTCCGAAGAGGGATTGGTCAAGGTCGTCAAGAACGTGGCTGAATTGTTTTGCCGGATTGAGAAGCACACCGCAGATGTCAACGCAGAAGGTTCCCTGGAAATCAGGTGTGCCAAGGATTTCAGGGAACGAAACAGCTATCAAACCTGCGCCATTACTGATGGTCACGTGGGACTAACCGTGGTTTGGCATCAGACTTTCACAAACACGTTAAGCGACTCCGCACTCATCGTCCGGGAGTACAACGGCGGTCTAATCCTTCCGGGCGAGACTCATCGCGTGCATCTCGTTGAACCAAGCCAACTCCGCGAAATCAGGTATTCGCCGGAGTTGTCCTTCGCACGTGAGTACGGATGGAAAGAAGAGAATCAGACGGAGTTTCTGTCCTCCGATGCCCTTGCACAACGATGTGTCATTCAGTTTGTGGATTTAGTTAACCGCGATGCTCGTGGCGCGGTAAAGCGTCGCTCGCCGTTCTAGTTGCACGGCATCACCAGCGCAAATCCCCTTGCCCGACGCTCCTCCCTCGGGTTATACCTGTTCTCGATGGAAACGATTCAGCCGCGCCCGCTGTCATCGGAAGTGGAAACCATCAGGCCGCGCCCCATCGCGGCTCCTGAGTCGCGCCAGATCGCGGCAAAGGGTAAGCAGGAGCAGGAAGGCATGAACGAATCCGACCGGCTGCTACAGGCGATTGTGGTGCTGGCCCGCCGGGAACCGCAGACCACGGCACGCCGGATGGCGCTACGCCGGTTGGTGGTGCGTTGCAGCCGGGAAATTGCGCTGGATTTCTAGTTGGGCTATTTACTTTAGGCCGTCCAATAGTCGGGGTTCTGAGCAATCACTGCACTGGCAACCATTTTTTGCCAACAAAATCATCGAACCACTTCAGACGCCTTTTTTTGTCTACTTTGAAACGCAGGCATTTGACCTTGGAGTTGTCAAACAGAAAGATCAGGATTGGCAGCTTAGGTGTAGTTGTGTGGGGTTGCTCTTCAGTTTCCCCGCAGATCATCTTGCGTCCTTGGGCCATCAGGTTCGGGTCCTCCAATACGAAAACCCGGCAGTTTTTTTGCTTAGCTGCAATTGAAACGGCGACGAAAAAGAACGGAACATTGAGTTTGTTAAATCCATTCTTTAGCGCCGTCCGAATAATTTTATCGAGTGGAAGAGCAACTTCCCAGGCTTTTTGAATGACCGCTACTACATTGTTGTCCATTTGCTCCCCCTTCGAGGTTAAGAATTTGTGTTCAGAATTGTGTTCAATTAGCGCCGATAGTGCCACTCTACGCCCTACAAGACCCGCAGTAAATGATTGATTCTGTGTTGAGCAGAAGGTTGACCGGAGCTTCCCAAGCTGGATGTCGCCGGTTCGATCCCGGTCTCCCGCTCCATTTTTCGCTCTGGCGCGGATTTCCTCAGCGTCCAATCTCTTCGGGGGGCGCGTCTTGGCGGGTTGAGGAAAAGCGACTACGGTCCTTACAGCTTATTGTTTGCTACCCTTTCTTGCGACATATCGTCCAAAGGGCGTACAGTATCCCACTGAGCTTCTAAACCAGGAGTGTTTCTCCAATGCGAACCAGGCTTGTGGTGGTTTTCACGGTCTTGTGCTTGTCCCTGTGTGCGTGGTCCCAGTCGGCCGATGATTTGGTCAGCAAGAACATTCAGGCCAAGGGCGGGATGGACAAGATCAAAGCGATTCAGACCTACCGCTCGACCGGCAAACTGGTGGGCGGCGGCGGCTTCACCGCCGTGGTTGGCCAGGAGGGCATGCGGCCCAACCAGGTACGCGAGACCTTCGCTCTGCAGGGGATGACCGCGGTCACGGCTTATGACGGGTCCACGGGATGGCAGATCCAACCCTTCGGCGGCCGCAAGGATCCCGAGTTTATGGGCGAGGACGATATGCGTGACATGCTCATTGACGCCGACTTCGATGGACCGCTGGTGGACTACAAAGCGAAGGGAAACACCGTCGAGTATCTGGGGCACGACGTGGTTGACGGAGATGATGCGCTGCGTCTGAAGGTCACGCTCAAAGATGGCGACATCATTTATTACTACCTCGATCCCGATACCTTCCTGGAAATCCGCAAAGAGACGCAGGAATTCATTCGCGGCTCGGTCAAAGAGACTGTGTCCGACCTGGGTTCGTACAAACCGGTGAATGGAGTGATGTATCCATTTTCCATAGCCTCGGGCCCCAAGAATGATCCGACGCAGTGGCAGACGATCACGATTGAAAAGATCGAAGTCAACGTTCCGGTCGAGCACGCCGAGTTCGCCGTGCCAGCGTCTCTCAAGAAGTAGTAGGACGCTGCTCACCTCCGCACTGTTGCACGAACATTTCTGAATCGATGAATGGAAGAGGACTTGCGAAATGACGATTCGCGCCAGCCGTTTTCAAAACCCATCCAGCTATTTATCGCGCTTGCTGCTTTGCGCTCTTCTGCTCTGCGTTGTTGCCCTTGGCCAGCAAAGCATAAAGTTTGACGCCGCAACCGTTTCCGGTTTGCCCGCGCGTAACATCGGTTCAGCCACCATGAGCGGCCGTATTGCCGCCGTGGATGCGGTGACCCAAGACGGGCGTCTGACCATTTTCGTGGCAGCGGCCAGCGGCGGTGTCTGGAAGTCAGTCAACGGCGGCACCACCTTCAAGGCTGTGTTCGACCGGCAATCCGTGCAATCCATCGGCGCCGTGACCGTTGATCCGTCCAACCCGAAAGTGGTTTGGGTCGGCAGCGGCGAGGGGTGGACACGTAACAGCGTTTCTGTCGGCGACGGCATTTACAAGTCCACGGACGGTGGCGAGAACTGGACGAACATGGGCTTGAAGGACTCCGAGCACATTGTGAAGATTCTGGTCGATCCTCATGATGGAAACTCGGTGCTTGCGTGCGCCGTTGGACACATCTGGAATGACAACGACGAGCGGGGAGTATTCAAGACCTCGGATGGTGGCAAAAGCTGGCGAAAAGTGCTGGCCGGCGCAAACGGTTCCACCGGGTGTGGAATGCTGGCTTACAGTCGTCAGCAGCCCAATACGATTTACGCTTCACTTTGGGACTTCCGCCGTCAAGGCTGGACATTCCGTTCTGGAGGCCCCGGCAGCGGGATTTACCGATCGACCGATGGCGGCGACCACTGGATCGAACTGAGCGATACAAACAGCAAAGGGCTTCCGGAAAAACCCTACGGACGAATTGCGCTCGCAGTCGCTCCTTCCAATCCCCAGATTGTTTATGCCATGATCGAGTCCAAGAAGAGCGCGCTGTTTCGCTCCGACGATGGCGGTGTTAACTGGAAAAAACTGGATGCCAGCCAGTTTGTCATCTGGCGTCCTTTTTATTTCGCCAACCTGATCGTGGATCCAAAGAACCCGGATAAGATCTTCAAACCAGACGGCCCCCTCCTGCTCAGCGTGAACGGAGGCCGCAGCTTCAGCGGGGTTGCCAACGCCCATGGTGACTTTCACGATTTGTGGATCAATCCCGAGAACCCAAACATTGTTTATGCGGGAGATGATGGCGGCTTGTGGAGAAGCGAAGATGGCGGAACGCGCTGGAAGCATCAACGCAACCTGCCGGTTTCGCAGTTCTACCATGTGAGTCTGGATAACTCGAACCCGTACCACGTGTATGGTGGCCTGCAGGACAACAGTACCTGGGTGGGGGATTCGTCTTACCCGGGCGGCGTGAGTAACTCCCGCTGGGAGAATCTCTACGGGGGAGACGGCTTCTGGGCGTTCGAGGATACCGCCGATCCTGATTATGTTTATGTCGAGTATCAGGGTGGGGAGATTTCCCGGGTCAATCGCCACACACTCGAAGGCCGGCCCATCAAGCCGCTTCCCAATTACGGCGAGAAGAAGTTGCGGTTCAACTGGAACACCCCGATACACATGAGCCCCAACGAAAAGGGAACTATCTATATCGGAGCGCAATTCCTTTTCCGTTCCCGCGACCACGGACAATCCTGGGATCGTATTTCACCCGACCTGACCACCAACGATCCTGAGAAACAGAAGCAGGAAGAGTCCGGCGGCGTCACCGTCGACAACTCTTCGGCCGAGATGCATACCTCGATCTATTCCATCTCAGAGTCGCCGAAAAATGGGCAAATCATCTGGGTCGGCACCGATGACGGTAATCTCCAGATCACCCGCGACGGCGCCAAGACCTGGACGAACGTAGTCGGCAACATTCAGGGGCTGGAGAAGAACTCGTGGGTTTCTACCGTCGAAGCAAGCCGGTTCAACGAAGGTACGGCTTACGCAACCTTCGATCGCCACACTTTCGGCGATATGAACTCCTACGCGTACAAGACCGTCGACCACGGCCAAACCTGGACGGCTTTGAATCTGCAGGAGAGTGGAGTCCGCGGCTACGCGCACGTTATTAAGGAAGATAGCGTCGATCCGAACTTGCTTTTTTTGGGTACCGAATTTGGCCTATGGATCTCGGTCGACGGCGGCCAGCGCTGGGCACAATACAAAGGAAGCGACTTTCCGGCAGTGGCGGTTCGGGATATTGCGGTGCAATCCAGGGAGTCTGATCTGGTGCTTGCCACTCACGGCCGCGGCATCTGGATCATCGACGACATCTCACCGCTCCGCGCCCTCACTCCTGAATTGATGGCCACCGGGGCGGCGCTGGTTGAAGGTCCGCCCGCGATTCAGTACTTCAACGCCAATGGCGGTTGGGGAGAAGGGGACGAAAGTTTCTTCGGACCCAGCCGGCCTACGGACGCTTTCATCGACTACTATCAGCGCAGCCGGCATATTTTCGGCGACCTGAAGATCGAAATCTTCGATCAGGATGGCAAGTTGATCGATACGGTTCCGGGCAGCAAACACCGCGGGTTGAACCGTGCGACATGGTCCATGCGTTTGAAGCCACCCACTGTGCCTCCCGCGGCCTCCGCGTTATTTGCCGCAAGCCAGGGTCCGCGAATTCTGCCGGGAACTTATACGGTCAAGATGACCAAGGGGGACCAGGTCTACACCGAATCCCTGAAAGTCGTTCTTGACCCGCGCGCCACATACAGTGCGGGGGACCGCAAACAGCAGTTCGATCTGGTGATGAAACTGTACCGCACGCTGGGCCACATGAGTTATGCCGTCGATGCCATCAACGGTGTCCGGGATGACGCTCAGGCGCGTGGCGCCAAACTCGGAGAAAAAGATCCTCTGCGTTCTCGCTTGCAGCAACTCTCGCAACAGGTGGATGACCTTCGCTCCAAGATCGTGGCTACCAAGGAAGGTGGCATGATTACCGGCGAAGAGCGCATCCGCGAGCATCTCGGCGAACTGTACGGGAACGTCAACAACTACGAGGGCCGTCCGGGGGACTACCAGGTTGTCCGCGCCGATTCTCTTGCTCGTGAGCTGGAGGACGTGATCACGGACTTCCGCAAGTTAACCGACAAGGAATTGCCGGGAGTCAACCCAGCTCTGCAAAAGAAGAAGCTGCAGCCGATCACTGTGCTGTCCGAGGCCGATTGGCAAAAACAGCACGACCATTCAGCCGCAGGGTCATCTACCGCGGCGGGAATGCGCGAGAAGGATTGATGCCGGGGGATATGCCTTGGCGCCCGTTTGCGGGAACTTGCGAGCTTGGCGGTTAAATTGTCTTTGCGAGCATTGGAAGGGCTGAGCCTCCCCAGGAAATCGTGCCTCGCTTTTGACTCCGGAGCCGTTCTTCGATAGGCTGGTCATCCCGCATGAGCCAGTCCGCGCCAGCCGTCTTTGTCCAGGCCCTAAAGAAGTCCTATGGCCCGCTCGAGGCCGTGAAGGGGATTGATTTCGAGATTCAGCCTGGAGAAGTCTTCGGGCTCCTCGGGCCAAACGGCGCCGGGAAGACCACCACAATTGAAATCCTGGAAGGGTTGAGGCCCCGGACCTCAGGCAAGGTCGCGGTTCTGGGCTTCGACCCGGACACGCAACGCCGCCAGCTCAAAGATCGTATTGGAGTATGCCTGCAAGCCACCAACTTGCCGGAGAAAATCCGTGTGCGGGAGGCATTGCAGGTTTTTTCTTCGTTTTATTCCCACAACGTCAACCCGGAACAGTTGCTGCAGCGCCTGCAGCTTCAGGACAAACGGGATGCTTTTTACGGCACCTTATCCGGCGGGCAGAAACAACGTCTTGCTCTTGCGCTGGCTCTGGTGAACGATCCCCAACTGATCTTTCTGGACGAGCCGACGACCGGCCTTGATCCCCAGGTTCGCGCTGAAATCAGTTCTTTGCTCGACCAACTCAAACAGGAGCGGCGCACGATTCTGCTCACCACGCACTACATAGAGGAGGCCGAACGCCTCTGCGACCGCGTCGCGATTGTGGACGAAGGCCGCATCATCGCGCTCGATTCTCCCGCCCATTTGCAGGCCCAGAGCAAAAGCTCGTCCAGCATTGTCGTGACTTGCGTGTCTCCGTTTCCAGAGAACTTGCCGGCCTGGGCGGAGGCCATTCAGAACTCGTTGGATAGCACTTGCCGCACCTTAACCGTGAGTTCGCGCCGTCCGGCAGCTACTCTGGTCGATCTGGTGAAGTGGATCGATCAGCAAGGCATGGAATTGACCGATGTCCATTTGAGGCAGCCGACTCTGGAAGACGTATTCATTGAGCTGACGGGAAAGAGGTTGCGCGAATGAACAGCTACAAAGCGCTGATCGCGCTCGACCTCAAGCTGGCGCTGCGCCAGAAGTCCGTCATCTTCTTCAATTACCTTTTTCCACTGGTGCTGTTCTTTGTGTTTGCGCAATCGTTTCATGCCGAACGTGGACCGGCTATGACCATCGTGATCGCCATGGTCACGATCATCGGCATTCTCAGCAACGGACTTTTCGGGGCCGGCATGAGGGCGGTGCAGGAGCGCGAGATGAACATCCTGCGCCGCTACAAGGTTACGCCCATCTCGCCCCTGCCGCTGCTAGTCGCGTCCACCGTAACCGGATGGCTGATTTTCATGCCCTACATTCTGGTCATGTTCTCTTTGGCTCACTTTGTCTATGGCATGCCCTGGCCCGGAAGGATGGGCTCGCTTCTGATTTTCTTGTCACTGGGGATCGCGGGCATGCGCGCCATCGGAATGATGATCGCCTCAGTGGTCAACTCCATGCAGGAAAGCCAGATTGTCACGCAACTGGTGTACCTGCCGATGCTATTCCTGAGCGGCGCCACATTCCCCTTTTCCGTGTTTCCCACATGGCTGCTCGTAGTGACGCAGTTTCTGCCAGCCACTTATCTGGTCGCCGGCATTCAGGCGATGCTGTTACGCAATGAGGGCATCGAGCAGAACATTCAGCCTGCGCTGGCCCTGATAGCAACTGTAGCAGTGGGACTGTTCCTGGCCTATCACCTGTTCCGCTGGGAAAAGGAAGACAAGATACGCCCGACCGCCAAATTCGCGTTGCTTGCCGTGTTGTTTCCATTTTTCTGTCTGGGAACCTGGCAGGCGCACACCCGTTCCAATGTGGCAAAGACCAAGATTTTGAATCGGCAAATCGCGCGTGGCGACAGCTACCTGATCCGCGGGGCGCGCATTTTCGTGGGCGATGGCAAAGTCATCGACAACGGCGCCGTACTGGTCCGCGCAGGAAAGATAGTCGAGGTCTACGATGGCAACGGTCCCGATCCGAAAACACTGAAGGCAGAAGCGGTGGAAGCGGCTGGCAAAACGATTCTGCCGGGGCTCATCGATGTGCATGTTCATCTCGGCGCTCCAGGCGGAATATATCGCGACATGAGCGACTACAAGGTTGACGATGCCATGCTCCGCAACCTCGCGGCATACCTCTATAGCGGGGTCACCACGGTGAGGAGTGTGGGCGATCCACTTGATTCCATTCTCAAGGCTCGCGCCAGCGTGAACAGCGGGGAACGGCTGGGCGCGGAACTGTTCGCGTGTGGTCCTTTGTTCACCGCGCCCGGAGGGCATGGTACTGAATACTTCAAGCAAGTTCCGGCTGGCCTGCGGGAGAAAATCGAAGCGCAGTTTACTCGGCTGCCCGCGAACACCGACCAAGCCCATCAGCAAGTGGACGACCTGAAGAAAGATGGCGTCGATTGCGTTAAGGCGATCCTCGAATCAGGCGCTGGCTCACGGGTCTTCAACCGGCTGGATACAGCTCTACTGGCGGCGATTGCGCAACAAGCCCACGCGGTCAACCTCTCGCTTGCGGTTCATACCGGCGACGCGCGTGATGTCGCCGATGCGCTGAACGTGCAGGCGAGTTCGATTGAGCACGGATCGTTTCGTGAGCCAATCTCCGATGCGTTGTTCGATCAGATGGCTCGGCAAGGAGCGTTTTACGATCCCACTCTCAGCGTTGGAGAAGCATTCCGGGACTTTGCCGCGGGCAAGCCGGATTTGCTGAAGCGGTCGCTGGTGCAGCAAGCCGCGCCTCCGGACTTACTGCAAGGCACGATCGAAGCGCTGTCATCGAAAGATACGGAGTCACTTCGCGCGGCCATTGCGCAGTATCCCATCGACATGCAGATCGCAACCGCAAATGTGAATCGAGCTTTGCAGCACGGCGTATCGCTGGTGACCGGGAGTGATGCGGGCAACTTCCTGGTGATTCATGGCCCGACGGTTCAGCACGAACTCGAATTGTGGGTGCAGGCCGGAATTCCTCCGGCGGTTGCCCTTCAGGCGGCGACCGGTAATGCGGCGCGCCTTTTGAAATCTGAAAACCGACTTGGCCTGGTCGCCCCCGGCCACGACGCCGATCTCCTCATTGTGGACGGCAATCCGCTCGAAGAGATCTCGGTTACGGAACGCATCTCGTTGGTGGTGTTCAAAGGCGAGCGGCTCGACCGTTCCGATTTGTTTGACCAGCACTAGGGATACGGGTCGGTCAGCTAACAGAACCTCTGACTTAAGGAGGCCCGCATGAAATATTCATACCTGCATCAAGTCGGCTTGCGCTTGCTTCTAGTGGTTTTCTGGACCTGTTCAGTTCGCGCCCAATCTACGACTATGCGCAACGCGGCTGATTTTCCGGGAGCGGATCTTGGCGCCAAGATTCATGCCGCGGCGGTGTCGCTTCCTCAGGGCGGCATTGTCGATGCTACTTCGCTGACCGGCGCGCAGAGCATCACCACTGATATCTTTGCGGATATCCATGTGCCCATCACCTTGCTGCTTGGTGACGTTGCCATTGCGTGCGCGAAAGTCGGGCTCAGTTGGTGTATCCAGATACCGAAGACGGGGAACGTCACGATTAAGGGTCAGGGCGGCGGCAGGACTGTTCTCACGCTACCGTATGTGGGCGAGACCCAGGTGCGGCTGATCTCCACCGCCGATGGCGCTTCCAACCTGGAAATCACCGGCCTGGAGTTGGATGGGAATTCGGGGAACCGTGCTCTGCTCATGCAGGACCACTGCATTTTTCTTTACGGGGTCACGAATAGCACGATTCACGACAACATTTTCCACGACTGCAACGGCGACGGCATCACCTTGCACGGCGACGACGAGAAGGATGCGGTCCGCAACGTGAAGATCTATGGCAACGTCGGGTATGGGCGGTTCCGGCAATTCATTGCGCTTATCGACGCGGAGGACGTCGAGATATCGGCGAACCGCTCAACGCAGTCGGTGGGAGATTGCATTCATGGCGAGCCGTACAGCGAGTCACAGGTCGTTCGCAATATCGATATGCACGACAACGAGTGCGCGCCCACGGCGGGCGCGGGAAACATATCGTTCACCAGCCAGGTGCCGGGCGGAAACGAGAATTATTCGGGCTACCACATACACCACAATCGACTAATTGGCGCGGGCCAGCTCCTGGTGATCAACAGCTGGAGTGCGCAGATCGATCACAACTCCGTCATTGATTCGCCCAACCGTGGTGACTACTTCTATGGCGCGATCAGTGTGGCGGCGAAGGATTCCGTGATCGAAAGCAACACAGTGGAATGGAGGGATCGAGCGGCCGCAGGCGGCAGCAAGGGCGGGATTTACGTGTGGGCGGCGGGCGTATGCGTGGCCAATAATGATGTGAAGCGGGCGAATGGGGCGGGCATTATTCTGCAAAGCGCTCCGCACGCAGTGGTGGTGGGCAATACGGTGGATGGAGTTTTGCAGAACTCAGCGGGAGCGGCGGCGTGTTTCTATTTCGATGGGCCGGGAAGCGGAGACAACGTCTGGGAAGGGAATCAGTGCGAGGATACGCAGGCGGTTCCGACAACCAGGAACATGATTGCCGGGTTTAATAATGATGCGGGGCCAACCACGGACTCGAGGAACGTGTACCAGAATCTTGTTGGGGGGAAATCCACCGGAACGATTCAGTTAGTGGGAAGGTAGGACAGTAGCGCGGGTTCGGCATTCTCGCGAAACACCAGGGCTGACGGGCCGCCGGGCTGGAAACTCCCCGTGACGCCTCTGATGGTGCCAGCGTGCACGGGGTCGTTCGACTGTGTTGTCGTTCGCTTTGCGAACGACAACTTCGCTCAGGATGACAGCGTGCGTTGGGCAGGGGCGCCCGCCACACATACTTAGGGTTGCCTAGGCATTGACCGGCGCGTGATGTGGCAGCTTCATGAACTTTGCCACCCAGTCTTCCATCACGGGCAGAGCTTCTCGCGCATCCGGTTCGCTCAGGAATTTCACGTTGCTGTACTTGGGATCCTGATAGTTTCGGACTTTGCCGCTGCTGATCGCATCCAGCACTTGCTGGATGCCGGCCTCCAGGGTCCACACCGGCTCAAAGCCGAGCGATTCGCGAATTCTACGGAATTCCACCCGGTAGTTGCGGCGGTCAACGTTGTCTTCGGTGCAAACCAGCGCCGAGCCCTGAGCCATGCGTTGAATCAGTTCTCCCACTTGTCCCAAGGTGTAATTCTGTCCGTCGCACCCGACGTTGAAAATGACGGGCTCGACATTTTCGGAGCGGGCGTCGAGGGCGGCCAGCACAGCGCGGCCAGCGTCGTGCACATGAAGAAATGGCCGCCACTGGTCTTTGCCGAACACGGTGATGACTTTGTCGACGAGCGCTTTCGCGGCGAGCAGATTCACCACCAGATCGAAGCGGGTCCGGCCGGAGAGACCGTAAATCGTGCCGAAGCGCAGAATGACTGGTTCAAATCCGCCATCCCTCATGGCAAGCAGAACATTCTCGGAAGCGATCTTGCTGCGCGCGTACAGAGAGACCGGATTGAGAGCGGACCGTTCATTCAGAATCAGATCACTGGCGCCGTACACCGAGCAACTGCTGGCAAACACGAATCGTGAAATGTTATTTCCCTTGGCGACTTGAGCGATCATCCGGGTCGCGATCAGGTTGATTTGCATGGTCAGCTCTTCATCGAGCGCGCAGGCCGGGTCGCCCACCAGGCCCCCAAGGTGAATCACGGACTTCATGTCTCGCATGGCGGCGACGACGGTATCGACATTGCGAAAATCACCGCGATGAATGCTGAGGTTGGGATGCTGCAAGACCGGCTGAATCGGCTCCTCGCCATAAAGGAAGCAATCCAGCAGGCGCACGTGGTAGCCGCGATCCAGAAGCTTGGGCAGCAGAGCAGAGCCAATGTAGCCCGCGCCACCGATAAGCAACACGCTATCGTGTTCTTTAGCCACCGATAGCTGCTGGCCCTGTTCCTCCATTACCAGATTTCGCCATAGATGGGCCCACATGCGCGCCGCAAGCAGCAGTCCGGCACATCCGGTCCACGCCAGCAGAAACGACGAGCGGGGAAACGACGGGCGGAGCCGGATGAAGTACAGGAGGAGTCCCGCGACTACGAACAGCACCGTCGTGGCATGCACAATGACCAGAGCCTTGAACTTTCCATTGTAGGAGCGGCCTTTGGTATAGAACCCCATCGCGTAGAACACGACTGGGCCGGCAAGACTGAGGATGCCGGCGAGCGGCAACCACATCAGCAGCATAGTCGCAATGCTCCAGTGGCGGAATATCATCTGGGGCAAAAGTGCAAACAGCGTGACCGAGCTCAACATGATGAGATCAGCCAGCACACGTACCAGGATCTGCCTGCGAACAGCGTTCTTGTCCATTGTCTTGCTCCGTGCTTTGAGAATTATGAAGACCGCAAGTAAGTGTTTACGCAGTGGCGCGCTCAAGAACGCGCCGTACCACCTCGCACGTCATCTCAATATGGGCATCGAGGAGGGTGGGATGAACCAGGAACATCAAGCTGGTCTCGCCTAACTCGCGCGCCACCGGTAAGGAGTTTGAGGGCCGTAATTGGGGAGGGAAAGCCTTCTCCAAATAGATTTCGCTGCAACTTCCGGAGAAGCAGGGAATCCCTGCGGACGTGATCTCGGACAGAATGCGATCCCGGTTCCAGCCCTGCGAGAGCCGTTCAGGACGAACAAAGGTGTAGTACTTGTAATAAGAGTGGCCGAAGTGTGCAGAAGGCTCGGTCACTCGGAGAGCCGGCAGCGAGCGGAAACACTGTGTGAGGTGTGCCGCGTGGTTGCGACGTGACGTCACCCAGTCCGGCAGCTTCCGCAGGATCACTCTGCCTAATGCCGACTGCATCTCCGTCAGTCGCCAGTTCGTCCCGAAAGATTCGTGAAGCCAGCGAAAGCCGGCGGGATGCTGCCGGCGAAAGACCGCGTCGTAACTTTTACCATGGTCTTTGTAACTCCAGGCGCGATCCCACAGATGTTCATCATTGGTAGTCAGCATGCCGCCTTCGCCACCGGTGGTCAGGATTTTGTCCTGACAAAATGAAAACGCAGCAATATGGCCGAGCGAACCGACCTGTTTGCCTTTGTATGTCGCCCCGTGAGCTTGCGCGCAGTCCTCGATCACACTCAGCCCATGGTCTTCAGCCAGTTGCAGAATGGGGTCCATGTCGCAGGGCCAGCCCGCGAGGTGAACGGCGATGATGGCCTTGGATCGCGGGGTGATGGCCTTGCGGATGGTCTCGGCGGTGATGTTCTGGGTGTCGCGGTCGACATCCACGCAAACCGGACGCGCCCCTCGCATCACCACACAACTTGCCGACG
>Ga0206847_10126_pt1 | contig 26031 bp, 28 predicted proteins | sample Alteio_BWOrgCont_17_FD_152880 | JGI IMG/M metagenome (GOLD analysis project Ga0206847, IMG submission 152880) | Enriched cells from forest soil in Barre Woods Harvard Forest LTER site, Petersham, Massachusetts, United States -... | ecosystem: Environmental > Terrestrial > Soil > Temperate forest >... | reverse complement strand
CCTGACACCTGACACCTCCAATTATACGATTATCCGCGATGAACCGGCGCTTGCCGCATGGATCGCGCGCGCCACGCAAAAAGGCATCGTCGCATTCGATACGGAAACCACCTCGCTTAACGCCATGTCGGCTGAGCTGGTGGGATTTTCGCTGTGCGTAGAGGCGGGCGAGGCGTGTTATGTGCCGCTGCAGCATAAGGCATTAGGGATTGGGCATCAGGGATTAGCGAAGGAAGACGACCTTTTTTCCCTAATGCCTAATGCCCAATCCCTAATGCCCAACCAAATCCCATTGGCCCGCGCCATCGCGCTTATCAAGCCGCTGCTTGAAGATGCCAGCGTGCTGAAAGTTGGCCACAATATTAAATACGACATGCTGATTATGCATCATCACGGCATTCGCATCGCGCCGGTGGAAGATAGCATGTTGTTATCCTACGTGCTGCATGCGGGTGAGCATGGGCAGGGTATGGATGAACTGGCCGCGCACTATTTGCAGCATACCAATATCAGTTATGATGAAGTCACCGGCACGGGAAAAAATCGCCTGCGTTTTGATGAAGTCGATATTGAAAAAGCGGGTGCGTATGCGGCGGAAGATGCGGATATCACCATGCGGCTCTATGAATTTTTTAAACCCCAGGTCGCCGCGGAAAAATTACTGACGCTGTATACCACCATTGAGCGCCCGCTCATCAGCGTGCTGGCCGATATGGAAATCAACGGCATTAAGGTGGATCTGGCGCAGCTTTCGGCGCTGTCGAAAGATTTCGCGGCGCGCATGGTGGAGTATGAACGCGAGATTTATCAGCTCGCGGGGCATGAATTTAACATCGGGTCGCCCAAGCAATTGGGCGAAGTGTTGTTCGAAAAAATGCAGCTTGAAGGCGGCAAGAAATCCTCCAAGACCGGCGCATACACCACCGATTCCGGCGTGCTGGAAGAACTGGCGGAACTTGGCCACGCGCTGCCCGCGAAAGTGATCGAATGGCGGCAGCTGGCCAAGCTCAAAAGCACCTATAGCGATGCGCTGGCTGCTCAGATCAACGCGAAAACCGGGCGCGTGCACACCAATTTCGCCATGGCGATTGCGTCCACGGGCCGTTTAAGTTCCAATGATCCAAACCTGCAGAATATTCCGATACGCACGATTGAAGGTAAAAAAATCCGCAACGCCTTTATCGCGGATGCCGGGTACAAATTAGTCTCCGCCGATTACTCGCAGATTGAGCTGCGCTTACTCGCGCACATGGCCGATATCGGGCCGCTCAAAGAAGCATTCAAAAACGGCGATGATATTCACGCCATCACGGCGAGCCAAATGTTCGGTATGCCGGTGGATCAGGTAAATGCGGATTTGCGGCGCAGCGCAAAAACCATCAATTTCGGTATTATTTATGGCATCAGCGCGCATGGGCTGGCGGTGCGGCTGGGCATCGGGCGCGCGGAAGCGGCCACTTATATTGAAAGTTATTTCCGGCAATATCCCGGTATCCGCGATTTCATGGAAACCCAAAAAGAATTCGCCCGCGCGCATGGCTATGTGGCGACGCTGTTCGGCCGCCGCTGTCATGTGCCGGGCATCAACGATAAAGGCCCGCGCCGCTCTTTTTCCGAACGCGCCGCCATCAACGCGCCGCTGCAAGGCACGGCGGCGGATATCATCAAGCGCGCCATGATTGCCATTGCCCGCGATAAAAATCTGCCCGCCCGCATGCTGCTGCAGGTGCATGACGAACTGGTATTCGAAGTAAAGGATGCCGATGTCGCCGTCGCTGAACCGCTGATTAAAAAACACATGGAAGGCGCGGCGGATTTATCCGTTCCACTGACAGTCGAAACCGGCACAGGGCAGCATTGGGGCGATGCGCATTAGGTATGTATTATTGTCATCCCTGCGAAGGCAGGGATCCCTTTCACCGCTTACACAAATGGATAGAGAGATTCCCGCCTTCGCGGGAATGACAAACTCAATATTATCGCCGCTCCTTAAAAAATTCCTTCAGCAATTCGCCGCATTCGGTTTCATTGATGCCGCCATACACTTCCGGTGTGTGATGGCAGGTGGCTTGCGAAAAAAACCGTCCGCCGTTTTCCACGGCCCCGCCTTTGGGATCGTATGCGCCGAAATATAACCGGCGGATGCGCGCGAAGCTGATCGCCGCGGCGCACATGGCACAGGGTTCGAGCGTGACATACATATCGCAATCCGTGAGTCTTGCATTGCCAATCGTTTCGCAGGCGGAACGAATGGCCAGCAATTCGGCATGCGCGGTGGGATCGTTTCTGGTTTCGGTGAGGTTATAGGCGGAGGCGATGATTTTGTGGTTATGCACAATCACCGCACCTACCGGCACTTCGCCCGCGCGGGACGCCAGACGCGCCTGATCGAGGGCGAGTTGCATAGGAGATAACAACGGCAATGCCGTCATTTTTTTCTGAAAGAATCGAGCGAAATAATCTCGGCGGAGTTTTCATCCGTTTCTGGCGGAGAAAAATTGATGACTTCCTGGAGTGCGCTGTCGGGCGTCGCGCTCGTATTTTCCGGCAACTCGCCAGGCTGGAATTGCAAGCCGAACTTAATGCTCGGATCGGCGAATGCGGTGAGCGCCGCGAACGGCACGACCAGCTTTTCCGGCACGCCGCCAAAGGAGAGCGTTACCTGGAATTGCTGCTCATCTATCTTGAAATCCCAGAACTGGTGCTGCAGCACAATGGTGATTTCCTTGGGGTAGCGATTGCGCAGCGTGTCGGACATTTTCACGCCCGGAAAGGTGGTGGAATAGGAAATATAAAAATGATGCTCGCCGGGCAGGCCCGTGACCTGCACGCGCTTCAGCACATCGCGCACCATGCCGCGCATGGCCTGGTCGATCAGAATCGGGTACTGGATTAAATCTTCGGTCATGCCCCTATCTTAACCCAATTGCGCAAGAGTAGCAAGAAGCTATGGGAGGCCGTTTTTAATGATAATTGCGTCTTGCGGCATTTATGCTAGGAATAAGCCATTCTTTTTGCAAAACAGGAGCTTTATGAGCTTAAAATACATCGAACACACCATCGAAAAATGCCTGTATGCCAGCCGCTGGCTGATGGCGCCGCTCTATGTGGGCCTTATCGGCGGGCTGGTGATTCTGCTGGCGACGTTTTTCCGCGAATTATATGCCTCCGCGGCCATGTTGTTCACCGACGCTTCGCCCAGCGATATGGTAGTGAGCGTGCTGTCGCTCATCGATATTTCGCTGGCCGGAAATCTGGTGCTGATTATCATCATCGCCGGTTATGAAAATTTCGTCTCCACGCTCGATATCGATGACAGCAAAGACAAGCTCGAATGGCGCGCCTCCACCGATTTCGCGACGCTGAAGCTTAAGCTTGTGGCGTCGATTATCGCCATTTCCGCCATCAATCTGCTGCGCGTATTTATGGCGATCGGGCAGGTATCCGAACAGGAAATAAAATGGATGGTGATCATCCATGTCGTGTTTCTCTTTTCGGGTTTACTCTTGGCGCTGATGGACAGCATCGCCGCCAAAACCAAAATGATGCGTCATGATAAAAACGGCGGGATGCATGTCTGAGAACCTGTTTACCATCTCTCCACTCTCCCCTCTCCCGCGTGCGGGAGAGGGGAAAACAAGCTCTGAGATTTTAGACGAGTTGCTCATAAGTTTGCGCCAACCGGCATAGCGTTTGCACATCCAGCGCTTCGGCGCGCAGGCTTCCGTCAATGCCTGCTTTTTCGAGTAATGTTTCAGCCGGAACAGGAAGGCCTTTGAGCGCCTGGCGCAGCATTTTGCGGCGCTGGCCGAAGGCTTTGGCGACGATCTTTTCGAGCGTGTCCTTACTCACCTCCACCAGCGGTTTCAGGCGCGGCGTAAGCGTAATAACCATGGAACTAACCTTAGGCGGCGGGCTGAAGGCTTCCGGCGGCAGCTCAAAATCGGGCCGCACGTCGCACAGCCATTGCGCCAGCACCGAAAGCCTACCGAAATCCTTATTGCCCGGGCTGGCGACGATGCGCTCCGCCACTTCTTTCTGGAACATCAGCGTCAATGATTCATACGCCCCTGCCCCATGTTTATGAATATCCCCTAGCCAGTTAATCAACATCGCGGTGCCCACGTTATAAGGCAGATTGGCGACGATTTTGCGCGGCGCGGGAACGTTTTTTATCAAATCAACTTCCATGCCGTCGCCATGAACAATCTCCAGCCTGTCGCCCGCGATATGCTTGATCTGCTCAAGCGCCGCGATGCAGCGATCATCCTTTTCAATGGCAAATAATGTTTGCGCGTCCGCCCGCAGCAGCGACCGCGTGAGCCCGCCCGGGCCGGGGCCGATTTCGATGACATTCATCCTGCGTAAATCGCCCGCATATTTGGCGATGCGGTCGGTAATGGCGCTGTCGAGCAAAAAATGCTGGCCGAGCGATTTTCGCGCGAGCAGCCCATGCGTGGCAATTACAACCTCCAGCGGCGGCAATGTGGAAAACCCATCTATATCTTTGGCCATAATCCTGAAATAACTTGTAAAAGAGTTGAATCCTGCCGATTATAAGAGCGTCAGCCTGACCTTGTCGAGGAATCATATGGACCGCGCCCTGCTACTCTTATGCGCTCTGCTGCTCAATACCGTATTCGGCGGCACTGCGGCGTTTATGCTGCGCCATTGGCTGCGCATGCCCGCCCGTCTCATCCGTGATATTGAGCGCAAGCTCAACCGCGAGCACCGCAGCGATGAAGATTTAAAAATGCGCGGCACGGTGCTGGCTGCTTTGAGCATTTTCGTGAGCATGGTGGCCGGCGGCGTGTGCGCGTGGCTGTTTCACCATAATCTGCGTTTTATCGAGCTGGCGGTGTTGGCGCTGGCGCTGCCCGTGCGCCCGGCATGGAACCTGGCCGCGCGCATACGCCACAAACTCTATGCGCTGGACGTGGTGGGCGCGAAAGAAGCGCTCGCCGATACGCCCTGGCGGCATCATGCGCTGCTCGACGAATATGGCGTGGCGCGCGCGGCGATTGAAACGCTGGCGGTGACGTTTTCAGAAAAAATTCTCGCGCCCGCCTGCTGGTATTTGCTGTTCGGCCTGCCGGGGCTGTTCATCAGCAAATCGATTTACCTCCTGCAGGAAACGCTCGCGCGGCCCGGCGAAACAAGCGCTTTCGGGCGGCCCGCAAAAATCGCGCATAGCTGGCTGCATGCGGTGCCAGTGCGCATCGCGGCGTTTTTCTGGATGATCGTATCGGCGATTCTGCCCTCGACAAAATTCAGCACTATCCAGCCTATTTTAAAAGGCATGGGAAAATCTTCCCCGCATGTCATTTCATTGCTCTCCAGCGCATCGGTGCTGAAATTATCGCTCGGCGGGCCAATGTCGATTTACGCGCAGGAATGGACCGGCGCCGGCACGCCAAAAGCCAGCGCCTATGACATTAAGCGGGGCTGACGTCATTTGCGTTTCTTAACCTGCTTCTGTTTTTGCTGAGCGGGCTTTTTCTCTGACGTCTCGCACGTGTTGGGCTGCGTGCCCGGCCCGCGCAGGAATTTATCATGGATATCGAGCGTGGATTTTTTCCCCACATCTTTCCAATGCTCGCTAAGCCACCGGTCAGCGGTTTCGCGGCCCGCCTGTTTCAGGAATAAAAAGAAATCCCAGTCGGCGTTCATTTTGCTCGAGGCATTGAGATGTTTCATATGATCGGCCGAGTAAATGAGATGCATATGCATGTCTTTATAGCGCTTGGGATCGAGATTGCCGTCCTGCAGCAGCTTCGATACAAAATCGATGGCGCGCATCTCCGCGATCAGGCTGCCGTTGAAGCTGATTTCATTGAGCCGGTTGATGATTTCATTGGCCGTGCGCGGCACCGCGGAATCATGGATCGGGTTGATCTGCACCAGCACCACGTCTTCGCAGTCGCAATGATAGATCAGCGGCCAGATGGCGGGATTGCCCATGTAACCGCCGTCCCAGTAATCCTCGCCGCCGATTTCCACGGCCTGGAACATGAACGGAATGCAGGCCGAGGCGAGCAATACATCGGTGGTGATTTCATGGCACTGGAATACCCGCGCCTGGCCGCTCGTGACATGCGTGGCGGTGATGAAAAGTTTGATGAGCGAGCAGGCATGGATGGCGTCGTGATCCAATATGTCATCGATAATGTCCCGCATCGGATTGTAATTGAGGGGATTCAGCTCATACGGCGAAAAGGTGCGGCTTAAAAAATCGAACCAGTGATAGGCCGGCGACATATCCATATTCCAACCGGTGAGCATGCGCTCAAGCGGCGATTTATGCAAGGGGCTGAACGCGCTGGCGTCGCTCACGCGTTTCCAGAAATTCTCCAGGCATTCCTTCGCGCCGTCCGCGCCACCCTGGCAATAGCCGTTGACCAGCATGGCCGCATTCATCGCGCCCGCGCTGGTGCCGCTGATGCCTTCGATGGCGATATCTTTTTCCTCAAGCAACCGATCAAGCACGCCCCACGTATATGCGCCATGCGCGCCGCCGCCTTGGAGGGCGAGATTGATTTTTTTACAATTTGGTTTGCTGATGCTCATCTAGTCCTAACGCTCTTCTACGATCCGCACCTGTCATATGATCTGCAACAGCTTGTTGAAGCCATGCATCAAAATCCTGAGGCGGTATTAAATTAGCGGTTTTTGCTTTCTCTACAAGGTTATTTAGTTCTTCACTAATTTGCGTGTCATTAGAGAGAGGATTCGCAGTTGAGGATGCTATTTTCTTTCTCACAACAGCCACAAAATTTCCCAAATCAAATTTTGCAATGTGATGATCGTCCCCGAGTGCGACGATTGCAGGTTCCTGAACCAAAAATAATTGGGGAACAATACCCCCCATAAATCCAGCTAAAAATGCTATGGGATTTTTTAATTCAGCATCATGAGCAGAGTCATTGGCATTCCAATTAATAGGGAAAGCCACTATAAAACTGCCATCTGGATTTCTTTTTAAAAATTTTATATCAGTTACTAGATTGTGCAATCCAGTATCAAAATTTTTAAGATTCTGCATGAATAAAGTGAACCCTCGCAGCTCTAAGGCGTGTACTGGCTCTTCCTCATCTTGACCCATTCTTACTCCTTACAAGAACCCAGAAACCAAGAGACCCTTACCTACTACTCCGCCGTCCAGCCGCCATCGATGATGACCGGTGTGCCGGTCATGGTGGCTGCGGTATCGCTGCACAGGAATACGACAAGGCCGCCGATCTGCTCGGGCTTGTTGAATTTTTTCATCGCTTGTTTATCGAGCATTTGCTTGGTGGCTTCGTCTTCGGAGATATTCGCTTTTTTGGCGTTGTCTTCGATTTGTTTCTGCACCAGCGGCGTATGCACCCAGCCTGGGCAGATGGCGTTGCAGGTGATGTTATTCTCGCCATTTTCAATCGCCACTACTTTGGTGAGGCCCACGATACCATGCTTGGCCGCCACATAGGCGGCTTTATTGACCGACGCCACCAGCCCATGCACCGACGCGATATTCACGATACGGCCATATTGGCGTTTCTGCATGCCGGGCAGCGCCGCTTTGGTGGCATGAAAGGCCGCCGATAAATTAATCGCGATGATGGAATCCCATTTATCATCGGGAAAATCCTGTACAGGCGCGGTGAACTGAATGCCCGCATTATTGACCAGAATATCGCAGCTGCCGAATACGCGTTCGCACATACCGACCATATCGGCGATGTCCTTGGGCTTGCTCATATCGGCGGGAGAATAATCCACCTTTACCTTGTAGGTATTCTGCAACTCATTGACGAGCGCGGTGATCGCCGCTTTGTCGGCAAATCCGTTCAGCAACACATTGCAGCCTTCCGCCGCCACCGAATGGGCGATGGCAAGGCCGATGCCCGAGGTGGAACCGGTGACGATGGCGTTTTTTCCTTTAAGCATAATATCCTCCTGAAGTTAACATGCGCGGCACATTACACCCGGAAGTATAAAGGAGCAATGCTAACTATAGATAATTATTAACGTTTGCGATTATATCTCACCGAGGAGTATAGCGATAAAAGAATAAACGCAATGCCGACGAGGCCGGTGATGATCTGGGATACGGGCACGGTGAGGCTGACCAGCATGATCACCGCCAGCGCGCCGATGCCGTAATGCGCGCCATGCTCAAGGAATACATATTGTTCGAGCGTGCCCTTACGCACCAGATGCAGCGTCAGCGACCGCACGAACATCGCGCCTGCCGAAAGCCCGAGCACGATAATGACAATATCGTTGCTGATAGCGAACGACCCGACCACCGCATCGAGCGAAAAAGACGCATCGAGAATATTGAGATAGATAAACCCCATGAGGCTGGAATAGCCATGCATATGTTGCTCAGGATTTGCAACGCCCAGAAACCCCATGGCGCTTTGGATGACGATATAAAGCCCTATGCCGCAAACGCCGGCCAGCATGGCGGAAAGCCGCTGCGTTTCCGGTAAAACGGCTTGCAGTGCAAGCAACAGCCCGAGCGCGATGATAATCTCCACCGATTCAAGCCGGCCCAGGCTCGCCAGTTTTTTTTCAATGCCGCCCAGCCAGTGCAGTTCCTTGCAATCATCCATAATGAAATTCAGGAATACCATGAGCAAAAACATACCGCCGAACGTGGCGATCTGCGTATGCGACTGCATGAGATGCTGGCTATAGGTTTTTGGATCGTGGATCGCGATATGCATGACTTCCGGCAGCCCAAGGCCCGTAGCGACCGACACAATGAGCAGCGGAAATAAATAATACATGCCGAACACGCTGAGCACCATGCCCCAGGTGAGGAACCGCAGCTGCCATTTGGCGCTCATCTCGCGCAGCACGGTGGCGTTGACCACCGCGTTATCGAAGGAAAAACTCACCTCCATCACGATCATGAGGCCGCACACCAGCAAGCCCTGCCAGCCAGCCCAGCAAAAGGCTATGGCCAGCGCGGCAATGGTAACAAGATAGGAAAGGAGAAAATGGCGCATTCTACCCCGCACTTGTTGCGGGGTCCGGTTTATTCACACCCAATAGTAATTTTATAAGCATTCTTTTCCAATCATACCAGACCCCGCAACAAGTGCGGGGATATTAATTCCTCAGCGGTTTTCCCGTTTCCAGCATATGCTCGATGCGGTCGGCGGTGGCTTTGGTTTTGACCATCTGCATGAAAGCCTCAAATTCCAGATCGAGCAATTGCTGTTCGGTGATGCTATCGGAAATATCGGCGTCACCCCCAGAAAGCACGTTCGCCAGCGCCTTCGATACCACCGCGTCATGCGCCGTCGCTTTGCCTGCGGCTTTGAAACCTTCGACTGCCATCGACAGCGCTACGCGCGCCGTGCCGCCAGGCAAATGCACGGTTTGCGGCTCAGGCGGCGCATAATTTTTCGCCATCTCGATGCAGCGCGCTTTCGCATCGGCCAGCACGCGTGCGCGATTCATGGAAATGCCGTCCCCTTCACGCAGAATTTTCATATCGCGCGCTTCTTCCGCGGAACCGGCAACTTTCGCCATGGCAATAGTTTCGAACACTTTGCTGATAGCTGGCATTGCGCCGCCGGTGGCCATGATATTGCCGATGAGGCCCGAGCGTTCCTTCTGCCCGCCCAGATGCCGCAGGAGCATTTCTTTGCAACCGCCCCATGCCGGAATGAGGCCCACCCCGACTTCGACTAAACCCGGATACGATTCCACATGTGCCTGAATGGCGTTGCTATTGAGAACGATTTCGCAACCGCCGCCCAGCGCCATGCCCGAAAGCGATGACACCACCGGAAACGGCGCGAATTTGAGGCTCATGAGCGCACGCTGCCCATGGCGGATAATATCGCCAATCTGATTCCATGCGGCCAAATTAATGCCCATGAGAATAAGGCCAAGATTCGCGCCGACGGAAAAATTATCCGCGTCATTGCCGATCACCAGCCCTTTGAAATCCTTCTTCACCAGCTCCACGGTTTTATCGATCATGTCCAGAATATCGGCATCCACCGAATTCATTTTCGAGGTGAGTTCCAGACACGCAATGCCGTCGCCCAGATCCCACACGCTGGCGGAACCGTTCTTCAACACCGGCTTGGCGTTGAGTTTAATGTCGGCGAGCATAAGCGTTCCGTTTGGCGGAATAATCGGCTTATATGCGCCCGTGATGCCGAAAGACTGGCGCTTGCCGCCCTCGACTTTGTACAGCGTTTTACCGGCGGCCTTCGCCAGAATCGGCGGAATGGTTTTACCTTCCGCTTTTAATTTCTCCGCAAACCAATCGACGCCCAGCTTATCGATCATCTCGAACGGTCCGAATTTCCAGTTATAGCCGGTTTTCATGGCCGCATCGACGCTCGTGATGTCATCGGCGATTTCAGGAATCAGCGACGCCGCGTAATGCAGTGTCTGCGACAATACCGCCCAGGCATATTGCCCGCCAATATCCGGATGCGATACAAGCGCTTGCAAGCCTTGTTTACCTGCCGCAACGCTTGCCAAATCGACTTTCTGCGCGGTATGGTATTCACCCGTTTTAAGATCGATGGCTTCTTTTATTTTCTTTTCGCCCTGCTTATTGATGCGGTAAAAACCGCCCTTGCCTTTGCGGCCCGTATAGCCGTCGGCGATCATTTTTTTGACCAGCTCCGGCTCCTGATACATGGTCACGAACGGATCGTCCTTCGGCAGCGTATGCAGCATTTCCTTGGCGATGAGCGGCATCAAATCAATGCCGATCAGATCGAACAACCCGAACATGCCGGTCTTGGGAATACCCGCCGGGCGGCCCATCACCGCATCCGCCGCTTCAACGGAAATGCCAAGGCGCATGGCCTCGAGCAAACCCGTCATCATCCAGTATACGCCGATGCGGTTGGCGATAAAACCCGGCGTGTCCTTACATTCCACGATGCCTTTGCCAAGCGTGACATCAGCAAACTTCACGATGGCGTCATAAGCATCGGCGCGCGTTTGCGTGCCTTTCACCACTTCCAAGAGGCGCATGAAACGCGGCGGATTGAAAAAATGCGTGATCATGAAATCTTTGGCGAACGCGTCCGGCAGGCCTTTTACCAGCTCATGAATCGGCAATGTGGAGGTGTTGGACGAAACGATGGAATCTTTTTTACGCACCGCATCGATTTTGCGATACACATCCTGCTTTACTTCCAGTTTTTCAAGCACCACTTCAATAATCCAGTCGCAATCCTTGAGCTGCGCCAGATCGTCTTCCAGATTCCCGCACGTCACCAGCTTGGCGTTGCGCTTATGCGTAAACCCCGGCGGCTTGGCCTCTAACTGCTTGGTCACTGCGCCTTCGGTAAGGAAATTACGGTTTTTTTCTCCTGCTTTTACGATATCGAGCAACAGCACCGGAATCCCCGCATTGGCGCAATGCGCCGCAATGCCGCTACCCATAACGCCTGAACCCAGCACGGCTATTTTTTTGATGTCAGTCATGATTTCTCCCTCTTATGCTCTACTAGGATTATTGGGATTAGTGGTCCAACGTTGGTGTGCCATTTTTAACATCTTCATCTCTATATTTTCAAAAAGAATGTCTCTATAGTCAGCATGATCGTGAATATCTTCAGGAATATTTATCTTATCTGAATCTAACAATGTAATAATAGCTTCATTGACAAATTTATGTTTTTGAGGTGCACCAAGTTCATCGGCAAGCTTCACTAAAACTTTTATAGTGCTTCTGCCTAAAAATTTGTGAACTTTAAAAATATCATCTATTCGAGATTCAGGAATAACTGCATCATTTCTAGATATCCTTATTCTTTTGCTCTCATTTTGTTTTAAAGCAGCTTCAAAACGCTTTAGAGGTATAATACCTTCCTCATCATTCATATCCTCAAACCTTCTCCAACAAGATTGCGATACCCGCCGATATATTAGCAATGATAAAGATTATTACTTTAATATAAGTCGTGATTATCCTATGCATCTTCCGTCTGGCGGGCGCGCAGCTGCGCGATCACCGTTTTGAAATATTCGGCTTCTTCTTCCGTCACATTGTCCGGCAATGGCTCATCCATCTCCGGTTCGTCACATTTAGCCATTTCTGTTTTTTCCGCTTCCTGCACCACCGGCGTAATGCGCGCCATCAGGCGGCTGCCTTTTTTAATCACGAACGATTCGCCGCCATAACATACGCGATGCAGCAGCTCGGAAAAGGCCCGTGAGGCCTCGGTTGCGGTTATAATTTCGGCATCACTCATTGCATCCCCCAATCAGAAAATCAGATTTTACGATTATCATATTTTATGATTTCCTAATTCCGTATACAGGCGAATGGTTAAAGTTTCTCTAACACCGTGGCAATCCCCTGTCCGCCGCCGATGCACATGGTGGCCAGCGCATATTTCTTACCAAGTTTGTTGAGCAGCAGCGCCGCCTTGCCGGTGATGCGCGCGCCGGATGCCCCCAGCGGATGGCCCAGCGCAATCGCGCCGCCTTCCAGGTTGAGCTTGCTGGTATCAACATTCAATTCTTTGATGACCGACAAAGCCTGCACCGCGAAGGCCTCATTGAGCTCGATGATATCGATGTCCTTAAGTTCCAGCCCTGCGCGCTTCAGCGCTTTGCGGCTGGCTTCCACCGGCCCGAGGCCCATGATTTCCGGCGCAAGGCCCGATACCGCCATGCTTTTAATGCGCGCGAGTATGGGCAGGTTATTTTTCTTGGCGTAGTCTTCGCTGGCCACAATCACCGCCGCCGCGCCATCGGTCAGCGGTGAAGAGGTTGCCGCCGTCACCGTTCCCGCCGCATCGAACGCGGGCGCGAGTTTCTGCATATTTTCCAGGCTGGCATCGGCGCGGATGCAGCCGTCTTTGGTCACGCTGCCGCCCTTGACTGGAATCGGCACAATTTCGCCGGACATATCCGCTTTAGCCGCTTTTTGGTGGGACAAAAGCGCAAATTCTTCCTGTTCTTTACGCGGAATGTTGAATTTTTTGCATAAATTTTCCGCCGTGATGCCCATCGACACGTAAGCATTCGGCATGGATTCATATAGATTCGGGTTGGGGCTCGGGTTAAACCCACCCATCGGAATACGCGTCATGGATTCCACGCCGCCGGAGATGAATAATTCCCCCGCCCCGCTCATGATTTTGCCCACGGCCATATGGATGGTTTCCATGGAGGAGCCGCAGAAGCGGTTGACCGTCACGCCGCCGGTGGTGAGCGGCAATCCGGCGATAAATCCCGCCAGCCGCGCGATATTTAAACCCTGTTCGCCTTCGGGAAAGGCGCAACCGACGATAAAATCTTCGAGATCCGCCGCGTTGATGGGCGTTTTGGCGAGTAATCCTTTAATTACATGGGCCAATAAATCATCCGGCCTGGTTTTGGCGAGTTCGCCCTTGCCCGCAGGCGTAAAGGGGGAGCGTAAATAGGCGCAAATGACGGCGTTGGTCATGGAAAGTCCTTTCTGGTAGAATAAATCCCTTTCATTTTCTCAAAAAACCCTTACTTTTTCGTTAGTTTTTTCATGAAGTTTATGGCGTTATGCAGCATTTTCAGACGGATATAGTCATTATCGGCGCGGGGCCGGTGGGTTTATTCGCGGTCTTCGAGGCCGGGATGCTCAAAATGCGGGCCCATCTGGTCGATACGCTCGAAGCCGTCGGCGGCCAATGCGCGGCGCTGTACCCCGAAAAACCCATTTACGACATTCCCGGCTATCCCTCCATCCTGGCGCAGGAGCTTATAGATAAACTAAGCACACAGGCGGCGCCTTTCAAGCCGGTGTATCATTTAGGTCAAAAGGTGACAGGTATCAGGTATCAGGTGTCAGATAAAAAAGACCCGCAAACTTCTGACACCTGCCACCCGTCACCCGGCACCTTTACCGTCACCACTTCCACCGGCACCACCATCACCTGCAAAGCCATCATCATCGCCGCCGGTTGCGGCGCGTTCGGGCCCAATCGCCCGCCGCTGGAGGGCCTCGAACAGTATGAAGGCAAAAGCGTGTTTTATCTGGTCAGCAAGCGCGAAGATTTTCGCGGCAAGAAAGTCGTCATCGCCGGCGGTGGCGATTCGGCGGTCGATTGGGCGATCTCGCTTTCCGAACTCACCGAAAAACTTTACGTCATCCACCGCCGCCCGAAATTCCGCTGCGCGCCCGAAAGCGCCGCCAAATTGCAAGCGCTGCATGACGCGGGCAAAATCGAGCTGGTGATTCCCTACCAATTATCGGGCCTTGAAGGATCAAACGGAAAACTTGCGTCCGTTGTGGTGTCTACTATGGAAGGTAAGACGCGCAAGCTGGAAGCCGATATATTGCTGCCGTTCTTTGGGCTTGCGATGGAGCTGGGGCCGATTGCGGAGTGGGGTTTGAACCTTACGCATAACCATATCACAGTCAATCCCGCAACTTATGAAACCAGCGCGCCCGGCATTTTCGCGATTGGCGATATCGCGACCTATGAAAACAAGCTGAAGCTGATCCTCTCCGGATTCGCCGAAGCCGCGCAGGCGGCGCATCAGGCCTATAAGCTCGTGCATCCGGGCGAGGCGCTGCATTTTGAATATTCCACTACGAGTGGGGTTCCCAAATGATGGAAACAAAAATCATAGACGGCAAGGCATTCGCTTCAACACTCCGCGCCGATATCGCGCGCCGGGTGGCGGCATTGAAGGCGGAAAAAAATATTACGCCCGGCCTCGCCGTGGTGCTGGTCGGCAGTAATCCGGCAAGCGAAGTCTATGTGCGCAATAAAGCCAAACAAACCAAAGAAGCGGGCATGCATTCGGTGGAAATTATGTTACCGGAAACCACCAGCGAAGATGAGCTACTCACTAAAATAGGCCAGCTAAATATCGATCCGCAGATTCATGGTATTTTGGTGCAACTGCCGCTGCCGAAACAAATTAATGAAGATGCGGTGATTCAGGCGATCGATCCCAAAAAAGATGTCGATGGGTTTCATGTCATCAACGCGGGCAAACTTATGACCGGGCAAGTTGGCTTCGTGCCCTGCACGCCGCTTGGCTGCATGATGTTGCTTAAGCATGTGATTAGTGATTTGTGCCTTGTGCCTTGTGAAGAAAACAATCCTTCACAAACCACAAATCACAAGGCACAAGGCACTCTTTCAGGTCTGCATGCCGTCATCATCGGCCGCTCGAACATTGTCGGCAAACCCATGGCGGCGCTGTTGCTTAAGGAAAACTGTACGGTGACCATCGCCCATTCCAAAACGCAGGATTTACCGGCGCTGATTAAAACCGCCGATATTGTGATCGCAGCCGTCGGCAGGCCGGAAATGGTCAAAGGCTCCTGGCTGAAAGAAGGCGCGGTGGTGATTGATGTCGGCATCAACCGCCTTCAAATGCAAGACGGCAAAACCAAACTGGTGGGCGACGTGGATTTTGCCAGTTGCCAGGGCATCGCAGCGGCTATCACGCCCGTCCCCGGCGGCGTCGGGCCGATGACGATTGCGTGTTTATTAGAGAATACCTACCGCGCCGCCGCGAAATAATTATTTATTCTTCCATAGCTCTTCGAGCCTGGCATCGCGCCCGCAGCCATAGCGGTAGCGCTTATAATGGTCGGGGCTTTTGATGGAAAATTCCTGGTGGTAATCCTCCGCCGGATAAAATACCGAAGCCGGTTTGATCACGGTTGCGATGGGTTTGCTGAATTTTTTCTGCACGCGGATTTTTGATGCTTCCGCTAATGTTTTTTGCTCGTCATCTGCCGTATAAATACCCGCATGATACTGCGAACCCTTGTCGCAGAATTGACCATTTTCATCGAGCGGATCGACATTTTCCCAGAATACGTCGAGCAGTTTTTCGTAATTCACTTTGGCGGGATCATAAGTGACCTCAATCGCCTCCACATGCCCCGTGCCGCCGCTGGATACTTGCTCATAGGTCGGATTTACTACATGCCCGCCCGTATAGCCGACCAGCACTTTGCTCACGCCGGGAAGGTTGGAGAATTCCGGCTCCATACACCAAAAGCACCCGCCCGCAAAAATCGCCGTTTTAGATGTGTCAGCCATAGCGCCTCCTGTGGTAAAAAATAATGCGAGTGCCGCGAATAACAAACGTGATTTGAACATAACATTTCCTTTCCCTAATCTTGTCATGCTGAACTTGTTTCAGCATCCATCTCTCATCCGCATTACCAGATATGTGGCACCGTGGATCCCGAAACAAGTTCGGGATGACAAAGTTAAAACTTCTCCATCACCGTCTGCGACAATTTCCTGCCCAGCACCGCCATTTCATTGGCCTCTTCGATCTGCATCTGCACATCGAGCGGCCAGGCGATGCCGGGAAATTTTACTTTGCCGCCGTCTTTGCCGATGATAGTAACCGATCCGTAATTAAATAATTTGCCCAATACTCCCTGCTGCATCCGAACCAGCTCCACCTGCGCATATTCCAGCGCCAGATGCTTGTGGTTAAAAAATCCCGTCTCGCCGATCACCCGCTTATCGGTCAGCGCCAGCCGCGTGCGCAGCAATTTGAATATGCCGAGCGACATGATGGTGCATAACAGCGCAAGCTGCGTCGCATGCGCTGCCCAGCCGACGCGCGCGCGGTATATAATGCGCTCTCCCGGCTTAAGCATGCTTTCAATATAGGCCACAGACTTCCCACTGATATTATCCGTTCTTCGACGGAATAAACGTCAATGCTACACCGTTGTTGCAATAGCGCAAGCCGGTTGGTTTCGGGCCGTCATCGAACACATGGCCCTGATGCCCGCCGCAACGCGCGCAGTGATATTCCGTGCGCGGCACGATCATCGAATAATCCGATTTTTCCGCAATATGCCCCGGTATGGCATCGTAAAAACTCGGCCAGCCGGTGCCGCTGTTGAATTTAAATTTCGACGGGAATAATTCGAGCCCGCAACCCGCACAGGCGAATATGCCTTCATGCTTTTCCTCATCGAGAGGGCTGGAAAATGGCCGCTCGGTGCCTTCGTGGCGCAACACATTATATTGCTCCGCGCCTAAACGTTTTTTCCATTCCTCGTCGCTTAAATTCATGGGGGTGATATTTTCTGCCATAGCTACTCCTTTGAAAACCGATGCAAATGCCAGCAGGCTGGCGCTACCTAATATATATTTTAAAAATCGTCGGCGATTCATCTTAACCTCCATGCACATTATATCGATTGCCGCGAAGAATGCACCTCTGGAAATTTCATTTTCGCGACCTATATGAGGGCCACGGTGCCATCCGGCATCGCCTTAACCAAGGAGATTTCCTATGTATCAGCTTTATTATTCCCCCGGCGCCTGCTCGATGGCTCCGCATGTTATCCTCAACGAAGTCAACCAGCCGGTTGAACTCAAGAAAATCGAACTCATGAAAGGTGAAGGCCAGAAGCCGGAGTTTCTCAAAATCAACTCGCGCGGGCAGGTTCCGGTGCTGGTCGATGACGGGCAGATCATCCGCGAAGGCGCGGCCATCATTATTCATATCTGCGAAAAAGCGAATAGCCCGCTCCTGCCGAAATCCGGCAAAGAACGCGCGGAAGCGCTGGAATGGCTGTGCTTCGGCAATGCCAGCCTGCACCCGGCTTATGGCCGCGCATTCTGGATCAATAAAAACGCCGAGGGCGACGCCAAGGAAAAGCTCATGAAAGCCGCGTTCGAGCAGATCAACAAGCTCTGGGCCGAGCTCGATGCGCGCCTGGCCAAAAATAAATATCTCTGCGGCGACAAAGTGACTGCGGCGGATATATTAGTGACCGTGATCGCCAACTGGGGCAGCCATTTCCCCGAAGGCTCGGTAACGCATGGCAGCAACGTCAAACGCCTGATCAAAGAAATCAGCCAGCGCCCGGCTTACCAGAAAGCGCTGAAAGATGAGCAGGTCGAATATAAAGCGGCCGCTTAATCTCCTAAATATATCTAAAAATAAAACCTCCGCATGTCAGTTGCGGAGGTTTTATTTTGTTTGCTCGTATTACTGGTGCAGACGTAACAAACAGGAGACTTTATGAAACATCTACTTTCGACGACCGCGCTGGTATTAACACTGGCGTTTTCAGGCATGGCTTATGCTCATGATGGACATGACGGGCATGACGGCCCGCCGCCGCCTTTCGAAGCAGGCTTATCTAAACTGCCGCAAAAGGACGCCGATGCGTTCCGCGCCACGATGAAAGCATCGCATGAGAAAGATAAGGCGCTGTTTGAGCAGATGCATAAGCTGCACGATGAGCTGCATGACATCATGACGGCGGAAACTTTTGATAAAGGCGCATTTATAGCTAAGAGCAAAGAGCTCAATGTGCTGCACGATAAAATGCACGCCCATATGACCGAAGCATTCGCGACGGCTCTCAGCCAGCTTTCTCAGGATGAGCGCAAAACCATGGCCGACGCCATGAAACACGGCCATCACGGCATGCATCATCATGATCACGGCGGAGCTGCTGACGACAATGCTGCACCGCCCGAAGGCGATCAATAAGCATAACTCCCCGTTGCTTTGAGTGGAAAGGGCTTTAAAAACCCTTTCCACTTTTTTTTTATCTATGATTTATGCGGTGGTGGAACCAGCGCCGGTGGCGGCTGATACGCCTTCATCACCATCAGCGACCGGTGACGTGCTGGCCGGAGAAGTTGCATTGGTGGCTGCCGAAGCCTGCTGGGTTGCATCGCTGCCATGGTGATGATGGTGATGCGGCATGGCCGGATTAGCGCCATTGGCGGCAGTTTGCGCGTCGGTTGAGCTTGTGCCGTTATTGCCGGTAATCTGCGCCAGCAATTGCTCGAAAGCGGAGAGCGGATCGGTGGCGGCGGTAGTTGCACTGGCGCTAGTGGTGCCGGTGGTGGCCACGCTGCTGGTGCTGCTGGTGCTGCTGGAACTGGACGTACCGTTCATATCATTAGTAATGTCATTAAACAGGCTGGATAAGTCCGAGAGTATATTGGAAAGCGGATTGGAAGAGCTGGAAGAGCTAGAAGAACTGGAAGAAGTTCCGCTGGTGCCGCATGACCCGTTCATCGCCGCCATGGCCTGCGGACTTAAGAAAATTTCCACCGCTCCGCCAAAATCGGGCGTGCCGCTTGTGGTTGTGCTAGACGCCTGCTGCGTGCTCGACGAACTTTGTGCGTTGCTGGTCGCTTGGGCCGGATTCGTATAGCCAAAGAACCCAATCATCATACTTGCATCCATAGATACCCCCCTTAGTAATGCGTTTTAAAATCATCTGCCTGGGTCATTATTGTCCCTGCGGTGGCAAAATATGCCTGGCCAGGGACATTTTTTCCCTGATATTGCCGCAAAAGCGATAATAGCGTATACCCCATACAGCCCCCGTTTCTCTACGCCTGTTGGTTATAAAGACCAGAGAAACCACTATAATGAAGCAAGAACCATGCCGCCGAACCCCGCAACCCATGGATAAGCCGCCATATCTGGCGGAGACTTTCCTTTTTGGGGTCGTATCATGATGGAGGATATGCTAACAAAAACGGATGGAGCGTGACGTTATTCGTACCGGCGCAGGCAATTCCGCTATCGCGTCTTCTTTGCCACAGGAAGCGGTGGAGGATGACGCGCGGCTGCTTGCCCGCATTACGCAGGGCGAAAGAGCCGCTTTTGCGACGCTGGTGCGGCGGCATAATGACCGGTTTTACCGACTGGCATACCGCTTCGTAGCCAACCGCATGCAGGCGGAGGATATTGTGCAGGACGCGTTTTTAAAATTGTGGGAACGGCCCGCCATGTGGCAGGTGGGCAGGAATGCGGCCTTCACCACCTGGTTTTACCGCGTGGTGGTGAATCTGTGTCTCGACCATCAAAAAAAGAAGCGCCCGCTGCCGCTTCTGGACGACAGCTGGGTGATGGATGAACGGGAAACGCATGAAGAAACGCTGCTGCATAGGGAAAAACAAGGCTTGCTGGAGGCGCAGATCGCCGCACTGCCGGAACGCCAGCGCGTGGCGCTGAATTTGTGTTTTTATGAGGAGCTGAGCAATCAGGAGGCGGCAGAGGTGATGGGAATAAGGCTTAAGGCGCTGCAATCGCTTCTGATGCGCGCCAAGATAACGCTGAAGGAAAAACTGAAGGAGAATTGATATGAGCACAGACGATAAATGGTTGCATGAGTTGCGCCGCTTCGAGCCCGCCAGCCCCGATCTGGCCAACCGTATAGTATTGGCCGCGCACCCGCGTGCGCAACGCATCACGCTCATCGCTTATTTGCGCGAATTATTGGCATCGGCGCTGCCACAACCGGCTTTTGCACTGGCAGGCGTGCTAACGGTCGGCGTGGTTATCGGACTCAACCTGCCCACGCCGCTGCCCGCCGATAACCACGACGTCATTCTGCAGGCCTATTCCGAAGAAGGAACCATACTATGAATCCCTCCCTCAAAGCGCTGGTCGTTTTATCCTTATTGCTGAATTTGCTGCTGGCAGGGCTGATTATCGGCAATATGGGCCGCTGCATGCTGAGCCCCAAACATTATAGCTGGCAGGAAATCGCCACGTCATTACCGTAGGATAAGCGCGAGACGTTCGAAACCGCTATGAAAAAAGCAGAAGCCGATACGGGCGAACTGCGCCAGCAATTAAGCGACGCGCATAAAAAAGCCGCGAATATGCTCAAGGCCGAGCCGTTTAAGAAAGATGATTATATCACCCAAATGCAGAAAGTGCATGCGCTGCATGGCCAGATTATGGAGCATATGGTGGCCACCGTCGCAGGCCTTGCCGAGCAGTTATCACCCGAAGACCGCGCCACGCTGGCCGAAATGCTGCGCCATCCGCCGCGCCCGCCTTCGGATGATTGATTGCTAAAAAATCATTTTACGGTATAATGCACATTCATCACACGGAGGAAGTTATGCGTTTAGTTCAGATTGCGGCGATTCTGTTACTCTCAGCGTCAGTTTATCAAAATGCCATGGCGCTTACCGTCGATGAAAGCACTGGCACCACAGCCAACGGCGCTGCAAAATTCGGCGATCCGGATGATAAAATCCCCTATCCGCATGTATCGGACGATGGCCAACCCTCCAACAATTTCCAGTCCCAGCAAATAGGCAATAGCGGCGCATCCTTCAGCCTGACGCCATCGTCGGGCAATAATCCCGGCGCGTTCGAACGCGCGCAGCAGCGGATGCAGCAATAGTCACGGGGCATGGGTTATGAGTCATGGGTTGAATAATCAGAATAACTGATTTACAAGACATCATCTCACTCATGACCAAGGACTCATGACCCATGACCACCTTCCGTAGCGAATCTGACTCCTTCGGCAATCTCGACGTTGACGCCTCCAAATATTGGGGCGCGCAGACGCAGCGCAGTTTGCAGAATTTCAAGATCGGCGGCGAGACTATGCCCAAGCCGCTCATCACAGCGTTCGGCATTCTCAAAATGTCCGCCGCGAAGGTGAATATGCAGCTCGGCGTATTGGATAAAGCCATCGGCGAGAAAATCGTGCAGGCGGCCAGCGAAGTGATCGACGGCAAGCTCGACGGTAATTTCCCGCTGGTGGTCTGGCAGACCGGTTCGGGCACGCAGACTAATATGAATGTGAATGAAGTCATCTCCAACCGCGCCATTGAGCTTGCGGGCGGCGTCATGGGCAGCAAAAAGCCCGTGCATCCGAACGATCATGTCAATATGGGCCAATCGAGCAACGATTCTTTCCCCACCGCCATGCACATCGCCGCGGCGTATGAGATTCATAATCATCTGATTCCTGCGCTGAAACACTTACATAAAGCGCTCGATAAAAAAGCGCATGAGTTTAATGGGATCATCAAAATCGGTCGCACGCATTTACAGGATGCCACGCCGCTGACGCTTGGCCAGGAATTCTCCGGCTATGCCAAACAAATCGAAAACGGCATCCGCCGCGCAGCTGGCGTGCTCCCCGCGCTTTATGAGCTCGCCCAAGGCGGCACGGCAGTCGGCACCGGCCTCAATGCCAAAAAAGGGTTTGCGGAAAAATTCGCGAGCGAAGTGGCCAGCATCACCAAACTCCCCTTCGTCACCGCGCCCAATAAATTCGAGGCGCTCGCCACGCATGACGCGCTCGTCGAAACATCCGGCATGCTGAATACGCTGGCCGTATCGTTTATGAAAATCGCCAATGATATCCGCCTGCTCGGCTCCGGCCCGCGCTGCGGCTTCGGTGAATTATCGCTGCCGGAAAATGAGCCGGGCTCATCCATTATGCCGGGCAAAGTAAACCCCACACAATCCGAAGCCATGACCATGGTCTGCGCGCAGGTGATGGGCAACAATGTCGCGGTCAGCATCGGCGGCTCAAACGGCCATTTCGAGCTCAACGTGTTCAAGCCGGTGATTATTTATAACGTGCTGCAATCCATCCGCCTGATCGCCGATTCCGCGGTGAGCTTCACCGATAATTGCGTGGTGGGCATCGAGGCCAACAAAGAGCGCATCAGCAAGCTCATGAATGAATCCCTCATGCTGGTCACCGCGCTCAACCCGCATATCGGCTATGACAACGCCGCCAAAATCGCCAAGAAGGCGCATAAGGAGCATACGAGCTTAAAAGAAGCGGGCATCGCGCTCGGGCTGCTCACGTCCGAGCAATTTGATCAATGGGTGAAACCGGAAACCATGCTTGGGCCGAACGATTAGTGTTTCGAAGGCGTCGGCGGGGTAAGCTGCTGCAGCAATTTCTGCAGGGATTCCTGATCCGCATAGCTGCCGGCAAGCTGAGGATTGGGTTTGAATTCAGCCACGAAATCTTTTTTCTTTCTGCCTTTGGTTTTCTGGCCTGCCGATTTATCCGAACCTGCAAAAATACGGTCCTGCCATAAGGGATTAAGTTGTTTCTGAGCGATTTTTTCTTCTGCCTCCTGTTGTTCTTTATTATCGAGAAACACGTCGGCCGGCGTATTATCGTGCCGGATGCGCCATTCGGCCTCCGCTTCGCGCTGAGGATCATCCAGCGGCCTCCGAAGTATGCTATTCCACACTTCGCCCGCGCCTGCTTTAAATTCGCCCCAGTTGAATTTCGTCGCGCCATCGATCAGGCGCTCTGCCGCCAGATCCATTTTACCCGTATCCCATAAATTACCGAATTCGGCTTTGGTATACATATACGGCGTATAGGCAATGGAGCTTAGTATGAAAGACCGCGTGAAGCGTTCTGTATTCTTAATATTAAGAGCCCTGTTGAAACGCTCGCCGGCTCCGGTCCGATCGAACCGCTCGGCCGCTCTATCCAATCCTTCATTCATGCGCCAGTTTGCCTGGCCGATTTTATTAAAGACGCTATCGACCGGGCCGAACGACCGCCCATATGCGTCGAAATTATGCCAGCTTGCACCATTGGGGCCAGGGCGAGCCGCCATATCCGGCAACACTTGCGATAACGGCCCCAGCGGCGTGCGCCTGAAATGATCGTCTATCGGCGCGCGCGGATTCGGATTGGGCGTATATTGGGAATAGAGTACCTGCGTGTCGCCAGGCAAACTGCCGCCCAGTTTCGGAGTAACGCCTTCATATAAACGTTGCGATGGATCCGCAGATCCCAGCTGACCGCTTTTTTGATAATTCAGCACGCCTTTTTCAGGATGAATGAAATAGCTGAGATGTTTGCTTTGCGGCACACGCGTAATCCAGAAAAACGGCACGGTAGGCGTCATGACGATTACGCCCTTAATCACACTGCGCGCCACCCATTTCAAACCATGAGCAAGGGTGACCATCACGCTTTGTTTTTTCTTACCTTCGATATCCGGCGTACCATAAAGTGCGGCAGGTTTTCCATTCCATAGATCGGCGACATGGTGATAAAGCTCGCGATACATGAGCGTGCCGACATTATAGGCGGTGAAACGACCCTGGAAGTCGATCATGCCTTCCTTATTATAATTGCCCACGATATTATGCTGATCGTCAAGCTTATGGCTGCCGCCATTGGTTTGCCGGTCGGAATCATACATAAAGCCCGGGCTGAAGCGATTGATCACCCCGCGCTGCCACTTCATATAATAGGCGTAAGGAATGCCCACCGCCCAGTCTTCGCCGCCGTTATAGCTGACATAGCGCCACCAGGATTTCGATAGCGCCTTTACTGTTTCCGGCACTTTAATATTACCTTTATCGTCGAGCCATGTCTGCTTGACATTGGGATCGAACCAGCCGACCACGTCGCGGCCAATGGCATCGCCGACGCTCATGGCGAAAAAGTCGAAGGTGATATTCACGACTTCATCGCCCAGACTCCGACCGCGCGCAATTCCGCCGTCAAGCGTATTCGGGTTCCATTTATAAAAAGTCGGGCGGAAGCGAACGAAAGCGCCGCCTTTACCGGGCGCAACAGCATTTACCGCCATTTCAAGGGGCTTACCCACGCCCATATCAATCAATTTAGCGACCACTTTCAGCGGATTGCCTTCTTTCGTGAAATCCATCTGTTCCGCTAACGATTTGCTGGCGTCGTAGCGGGTAAGTTTGATATTGGGGTTATGAATATTGGGATATTCGTGCATCCAGCGTCTGGTGAGCAAGCTGCCGGCAGTAAAGAATGCCGCGCCCAACACGCCGCGCGAGAAGGCGCGTATGGCCAGGCGTTTTTTGGGATCGTCCGCCCATGGCCTGCCGTCTATGTATGTATCCTTACCGTCTTCCCAGGCTTTGCTACTCAAATCCGGCGCATAGGGATTTTTCCTGGCATATGCGCCAATTTCTGGATATGTCTCATTTTGATTATGGTTGGAATTAGCAGCCGGCATGGCTCCGCCTTTGTCCGGTTGCAAGCCCGATTCGGCAACCTGCGATTCCGGCGGACCATTTTTATTATTATTATCCGGTATCTTAGCCATAATTGATCAAATGTTGGCGTGCCTCCTTGCACACTGATTTTATTATCTATTATCCGTTATTTGCGGGCTTTTGTGGCGCCTATTTTTGTGAATATTTTGTGACAAAAATCGCCGGAATTTTTGCGTTTCGCGTGCCACCTATGATTATGACAATTCCGTGAAGTTTGCATTTCCCAAGCCTTCACGGCTTGCGGCAGTTTGGGCTCGCATGATATATTATTAACAGTGGATACGTGTTTTCATGAGGATATTCCTAGCGGGAAAAAGAAAACAAATGGCTGATATACCTAAATTTTCCAATGCTCCCATTCAGGGTCCGAAGATGGACCCGGCCATGCGCACGGGCAAATATTTTCTGGACGGGTATCTCATCCCGCCCAATCTCCATCGTTTCTGGAATGCGATGGGCGTCATGGGCGGCTTGTTTGTGGGCCGTAAAGCCATGGATATTCTCGTCGGCCAGACGCTTTCCGGTGAAGAAATCCCTAAAAATACGGTGCCTGCTTTCATGCGCCCGCTACATGGCATTCTGGCTTACGATCATTTCTCGGACGATCCCAAAGATCGCTGGATGAAAGTAGTCGATCTATTACTGCCGACAATCGCCGGAAGCTACGGCGGATATGTGGGTAGTAATTTCTTCTTCAATGGCGGCAATTTCGGCGGACAGCAGGCCCCTTTTCGCGACATTAAAGCGGCTATAAAAGATCCGGCGAAAGTAACGCTTGAAGCAGCAGAAGACGCGGCGGGCATGCAGCAATCCAAACCGTGGCGCGGCATATCGGCCATCGCTTCGGCATTTGGTTCGGCATCGGGACTCAATCTTTTACCGGGACCATGGAATTACGGCTCAACGCTCGGCATGAGCTTCTTCGCCGTGCCCCGCAACCGCACCATCGCGCCGGGCACACGCTGGCTGACCAATACGATCTCCAGCCATTTCCCGTACGGTCCGTCCTCGATGCTGCCTCGCATCGTGAATTACGCCGCGCATAATCCCAATAAAGCGACTGAGCAGCTGGAAGCGATGAGCGAAGTGGTGCTTAAATCCTGGTTCGGTAAAAAAGCCAGCAATGCGCAGGTTCGGGCCTTCGCTAATGAAATAACCGGTATACGTGATAAATTTTTAAAAGAAGGCGGCGTACCTGAAGCATTGAAAAACGATCTTATCGCACAACTGAATAAAAATTTAAAAGGGGCCGGCCTTGAAGATACATTCAAA
>Ga0206847_10125_pt1 | contig 26059 bp, 25 predicted proteins | sample Alteio_BWOrgCont_17_FD_152880 | JGI IMG/M metagenome (GOLD analysis project Ga0206847, IMG submission 152880) | Enriched cells from forest soil in Barre Woods Harvard Forest LTER site, Petersham, Massachusetts, United States -... | ecosystem: Environmental > Terrestrial > Soil > Temperate forest >... | reverse complement strand
AATTACTCAAGACCTGTGACTTGGGCGGGGTCTAACGTCTCGTCGCCGCCACCAAAGAAACCGAGATAGGCCGTCCTTTAGCCCTCAACTGCCCCTCGTTTTGTGGCATGCCTGTCTGAATCGCCGGGCCAGTGAGTTGCATCTGTGATGCGAGAGCCGGCCGCGCAAGTTTTTTCTGTAGAATGCTTTAGCATTTTGTTCTGGGGGCTGGGTTGTGGTTTTCCGTGTTGAGGTAAATTTTCTATGTTTGCCAATCGTCGCTGATTCCGGCGAGGAGGGCACTGGTCAGGCGGAGCAGCGAAGCTTCATTGGGGAACATTCTGGCCACCCGGGTACGGTGTCTGTTCTTGTTTGACCCGTTCGAGTCCGTTGGTGGTGCGGAGGCGTTTTTGGTGGCCGGCCGGCCGGCTCAGGATGGTTAGCCCGTGGGGCAGGTTTTTTTTCCATCCAAACGGCGAGTTTGGGGGCGATCACGGCATAGCGGGCCACGATTTCCTTGAGGCGGCGGTCGGCGCTGGGGCGGTCCGGGCTGCCGAAGACGCTGCGGATGTCTGTTATCTCGCCGGCCACAACCGCCCGGTGCATGAGGTGTTGTTTTCCAACGACATTGATTTATCCGCCGCCCTCGAAAACGAATTCCAGGACATGACGCAAACGCCCATTTCGTCGGCCGAACTGCAAATAGTATGCGCACAACGGAGCAACCCAAGCAACCGAGAAGGGAATCGACTCGAAGCGGCCCAAGCGCACAAGCAAAACCGAAAGAAGCGCCAGCGAATCCAACGGTTCCACCCGGTTATGAGCCGCCGAAATGGCCATCCACGCCCATCCGTCCGAAGTATTTCAGCTAAATTTCACCTCGCGCCATCGCCGCGCATTTGCGGCCGAGTATTTGATTCTGTGTCCCCCGTTTGTGTCCCCCGGTGAAAAAAAGTGGGGCCATCTGGGTCTGGGCTAGTCCACGTCAAAATTGAATTCTCGCCAATAAAATCAAGGTCTTTTGCAGGAAATGGCAATTGTGACCAAGTGAGTGAAAACGGGTCCAAATGGGGGAAAAACGGCTAAATCTGCTTGCGAACGAGACGCTCTACCAACTGAGCTACGACCCCATCCAATTGACTATCAAATACTTGCGCCGCATTTTCCAGACGGAAAAAGCCCTTTTCACGACCATTTTCCCGCGCACACGCCCCATAACATGCAAATATCCCTCCCCCTGCCGCAAGTGAAATATCACGGATTCCTTGAGTTTTCGGGGTGACCGACCCAAGGTCGAGGTGGAGCGTCTCGCAGTACCGGGATGCTCCAGCTTTTGCAACGGGAGGATTCAGGACGCCTCAACCCCGGGCGAGGGAACCGTTTCCCGGAAGATGCGATCCGGCCACATTCTCGGCCTTCCAGCCGCATTAAAACCCGAAACGAGGGTTCGATTCCCTTCACCCGCTCCATTGTAAATCAAGGACTTACGCGATTGTGCAAGTAAAGTGCAAGTAAATCGACCTTCCTGAATTTGTTTTGGATTCGCTGCGAAAAGATGTTTATTATCGAATCCATGCACAGCAAGGGCGACATTGGAGTGATTTTGAAATGAGCATCGTTCAGTTTCTGTCTGCCTTTGGCCTCGGCGCGATTGTGGTTGCGTTTGTTCAAGCGTGGTTTTCCAACAGAGCGTATATCTCAAAACGCAATTTCGAGGAAAAGAAGGAGAGCTACATTGAGGCGTGAGCAAGCGCGACGGCCTTTTCTCCCTCTCTTCCCGAGGAATCGAGGAGGAGAGGGCCGAGAGAGGAGGCCCATGGTATTTTTAGAGATTTCCCCTCTCCCCGTTCATGCCTCACGGGGCGAGGGAGGAGAGGCTCAATTCCAGCGCCTTCGCTTATGTCAATGGCAGTGGGGGGGCCGGTCTGGCCTAATCTCGTGAAAATGTCCGGAAATTGTTCGGTTCGCGGTTTTGGCGGCTCTATATTTCGAAAATATGACATCCGGCAGCCAAAAACTATTGGCCGATTTTGTGCGGAACGGCTCGGAAGCCGCCTTTCGCCAGTTGGTGGAGCGATATGCGAATCTGGTGTACTCCACCGCGTATCGGATCACCGGTGGGGATATGCCTTTGGCCCAGGACATCGCGCAAACCGTGTTTTTGGACCTATCCCGGATGGCCGGCAAACTTTCCGAAGAGGTCATGTTGGGAGGATGGCTGCACCGGCACACCTGCTTTGTCTGCTCGACCGCGCTACGCGCCGAGAGGCGGCGTCGAAAGCGGGAACTGCAGGCCGCTGGAATGAACCCGCAATCCGCCGAGCCTGGGCTTGGCTTGGACCCGATCGGTCCTCTTCTGGACGAGGCGATCAATCAGCTAAACGCCGCGGACCGCCAAGCCATCGTTTCCCGGTTCTTCGAGCAAGCCAGTTTTCGCGCCATCGGGGAGGCTTTGGGAACCAATGAGGATGCCGCCCCGGATGCGCGTGTCGCGCGCGCTGGAGAAACTCCATCTGATATTACGCAAGCGCGGGTTCGCCGGCTCTTCCGCGGCCTTGGGGGCGCTGCTGGCTGGGACTGCCTCGATCACCGCGCCCTCCGGGCTGGCCGCCACGATTTCGTCCGCCGCTCTCACCGGCTTTTTATGCGGAAACTCCACCACAACCTTCCTAAAAATTAGTACCATGACCAATTAAAGACCTCAATCATTGGCGCGCTCCTGGTGACCGGAATTGCCGTTTCGGTAAAAATGCATCGGCAAGCTCAAGCGCAACTAGAGGCTCAAAGCATCCTGGTTGAACAGCAGGGCGATAGGCTGGCCCGGCTAAATTTGGAGAATGCGAGACTTTCGAAGTTGCTTGCCGACGCGAACGGATCGCAGGAACGGGGGCCGTCAAGCGAAGTCCTAAAGCTGAGGGCGGAGGTGGGAGTATTAAGGAACCAATTGGCCGCGGCTGCCGAACACCAAAACCGCCGTATGGAGCCCCCAATTCAGGCGGCGCAAAAGACCGGGGCCGACCGCCCATATTATGATGCCGGGACATGGGCCAACGTGGGTTATCACGATCCTCAATCGGCTGCCATTACCTTCCTCTGGGCGGTCAGCCAGACTGATCAGACGGCTTACAACGGCGCGTTCGGAAGAGAAATGCCGGAACCCGAGGACGTGTGGGCAGACGCCTACAAGTCGGTGCGCGGAAGTTTTCTTTCCGATCCAGTACCACAGCCCAACGGGGATGTGCAGGTTACGGCCAGCCATGAAACGACGAATGGCGACATTGTGGATACCGTGATCACTTATCGGCAGGAAAACGGTCAATGGCTGATCCAGGGAATGACCGGATTCCCGGTCCCCAATCCGACGGCCATGCGACCAGCCCCGATAGTGGGTTCGTACTGAACCTATCCGTCGAGGGCGCCATGTCGGGATTGATGTTTCCGTGATCGAAGCCAAAGGCTCGCTTAGGTTGGTGGCGCCCGATTTTGCGTCCCGGCCTCCGCGGATTGATCCGCAAGCGATGCGCGAGCGAATCGCCCGGACTATGCCGTCGCGGCGGAAACGTCCCGGAGCGGCGGCCCGCCGCGCCGCGGAGAAGATTCCCTTCGAGTTCGTGCTCTGACTCGAATCAAAACGCACTCGTCACCCCGTCTTGAATCGCGGAAAGCCGGGCCGGAAGACGATTGAATAATTGAATATTCACCAGGGTTCGATTCCCTTCACCCGCTTCATTGATAATTAATGGCTTAAATCAGTGCGGCAAAAGAACAAGGAGCCGAAGTTTATTATTTACAGCCTCTGGAGTCGGCAGTTTCTCAGACACACCGGGCGCATTGGAAATGAAAAGGAACTGGATCATCGCCGGAGTCGCCGCCGTTTGCCTGGGTGTCGGTGTCGTGCTCTCTCATCGCGTTGAGCCTCGCGTCCGCGTCCAAAAAGTGACACTCTTTCGTTACCGGGAGACGCTCGCAGCCGTTGGATTCATTTGCCATCGCGCTGACCGTCCTGGATATGGTGCGGCGTTGCGGACATATACTTTTACGGACACTGTGGAATGGTAAAGGCGAAGTGACGGCGGTAATCCACCATATGGCGGGGCTGCCGGACAGCGAGGGGAAGAAACTTAAAAACGAATGATCGCGCCATTGGCAAAATTCATTGATTGGTCGGTTCTTCAGGTGGCATACGCCACCGGGCTGAGAGCCGCGCCCGAGTCAAGATGGAAATTGGGGGAAGCGCTCGAGTTTCTAAATGGGCCGGACTTTATCCCCGCCGCAAGCGACCCGGCGCGGATTGAATTCGATGGACCGCGGCATTTCAAATTTCCCACGCCGCGCCCGGGCGGGGACAAGGAGAACAACATCGTTTATGGCCGGCTCCATCGGTGCGCGGAACGCTGGCGGGAACGACCGGTGATCGTTCTATTGGATGGCAGTCCTTCCATCGGTTATCATTCCGCGTTTCCATTGCTTGCCCGCCGGTTCAATCGGGCCGGATTCAACGTGGCCGCATTGGTCGCTTCCTACCATCTTCAACGCCGTCCGCGCCGGCCCGTTGAATGGAATTGTTTGGAGTTGGCACGGGCTATTGCACAGAACGTCGCCGAGATTCGCGCGCTGACTGGCTGGCTGGTTGAGGAAGGCTGCCCCTGCGCGGGGCTTCTGGGTTTTTCATTTGGGGGATGGCTCGCGGGATTGACCGCGTGCGGCGATGCACGCATCGCCTGTGCCGTCCTGGCTGTGCCCGCCGTGCGCATGAAGCGCTCCTCCCCCCCGGTCTTCTGGCGGCGGGTTTTCGAGGCTCTAAGGCCGGCGCACGAAGCGATGGATACGACGCGGTTAAATTTGATTTTATCCAAGCCGGTCATCCCGAAAGAGAATATTTTGTTGATTGAAGGAATCCATGATTTGTTCGCGGAGAGGCAGCCGATCGAGGAACTCTGGCAAAAGTGGGAACAACCTGAAATCTGGCGATTGCCTCATGGCCACATTAGCGGGCTGTTCGCGCCGGGCTTGACGGGCCGCGTGCTTGACTGGCTGGCGCCGAGGTTGGAAACCGGTCGAAAAATCCAGGCACGCATTCACGAAAATGCTCGCAAAATCGCATGCTAGAGAATTTTATCCCACCTCCCGTCGCCATGCCACCAGAGCCTCACGCCGCCAAAAAAGCCATCCAAGAGAATAAAATATTCAAATGGTTTCCCCATTTGTGATACTTTGGGTGAGCTACCCAATGAACAAAACACGTGGATCGATTCTGATGGTTTTAATTTCGCTGCTCGCCTTTGGCCGCGTCGCCGCGGCCCTGGATGCCGGGCCCGCGCCCGGCCGGGACGCCCGCTTGAAATGGTGGCGCGAGGCGCGCTTTGGGATGTTCATTCACTGGGGAATCTACAGCCAGCTCGGACGCGGCGAATGGGTGCAATTTAATGAGAAGATCCCGGGCCGGGAATATGAAAAGCTGGCCGCCACTTTCAACCCCGCGAAGTTCGACGCCGACCAATGGGTAAAACTGGCCCGTGACGCCGGAATGAAATATATCGTCATCACCGCCAAACATCATGACGGCTTTTCCATGTTCCGCACCAAGTTGTCCCCCTTCAACATCGTCGATGCGACGCCGTTCAAACGCGATCCGATGGCGGAACTGGCGGTGGCTTGCCAGAAGTACGGCCTCAAGCTGTGTTTCTATTATTCCCATGTGCGCGAATGGCATAATCCACTGGCCCAGAGTTTCGAGGGAACGGCCAACTACGGAAACTTTTGGGATTATCCCGACGAATCCAGGAAGGATCTGGGGCGTTTCGTGGACGAATTCGCCAAGCCGCAGCTCAAGGAACTCCTGACGCAATACGGACCCATCGGCCTGATTTGGTTCGACACCCCGGGTTTCCTGAAAGACGAAAAGGCGGGGGAATGCGTGGATTGGGTTCACTCCATTCAGCCGGATTGCCTGGTTAATAGTCGCGTCGGGGGATTGCAAACCGGTTGGGATTACGCCTCCGTGGGCGATTCGGAGATGCCCCGGGAAAGCCCGGGTGGAGATTGGGAGTCGCCGATCACCGACAACGATTCCTGGGGATATAACAGCGATCCGAATAACCGCTACAAGCCTCCCGGCGTCCTTATCCGAATGCTCGCGAAATGTGCCGGCATGGGCGGGAACATGCTGCTCAACGTCGGTCCCACGGGCGAGGGCATTATCCCTCCGCCCGCCGCGCAACAGATCGAGGCGGTGGGCGCATGGATGAGGACCAATGGCGAGTCCATTTATGGCACCCAGGCCTCACCCTTTAAACGCCTCGGTTTCGGGACCTGCACCCAAAAAACCGCTAAACTCTATTTCCACGTCTTTGACTGGCCGCAAAAGGAACTCAGCATTCCCGGCCTCAAGAACAAAATCGAGGGTGCCTGCCTCCTTTCCGACCCGGAGCGGAAAGCGTTGGCCGTGACCCAAACCGGGGATGACGCAACCGTGAGCCTGCCTTCGCAAGCCCCTGATAAATTTGACTCGGTCGTCGTCTTGTCGATCACCGGTCCCGCTGAAGTGGCCGGGTACACGCCCCGACAAAAGTTCGACGGGTCCGTCTCCCTGCCGGCCGTCGATGCCAAAATCAATGGCCGCACCGCCCGTTACGAATCGGACAAGGACAGCATCGGCTACTGGACTCAAGCCCGGGACTGGGTCAGTTGGAACTTCCGGCTCAAGCGGGCGGCGAACTTCGAGGTTCAAGTAACGTATGCCTGCGACGAGGCGTACGCCGGCAGCGAATACGTCGTCGAGGTCGCCGGCAAATCGTTGACGGGCAGGGTTAAGACGACCGGCGGCTGGAGCACGTTCCTTACGGACACGCCGGGGAGCATCCGACTCGACGCGGCCGGTGACCAATCCCTCGCCGTCCGCGCCACGGTAATGCCGAAGGGCGCGGTCATGAACCTCAAGACCGTGGTCTTGAAACCGCTTTGAAATCAGAGCCTCGCGGAGCACGGCCACGACGGTAAATGAGGAAATTTCTTGTTCCCCAAAAAATATCCCTTGACCCTCACGTTACGTGAGGCCCGAGAGTGCGGGACAATTGCCCCGGCCGTGCGGCCCGGGCGGAAAAACGATGGCTTACACAGTCAAACAAGTGGCCGCGATGTCGAAGGTGAGCGTGCGCACGCTTCATTTCTACGATGAAATGGACCTGCTCAAGCCCGCCTATCATGGGGCGAATGGCTACCGGTTCTACGAAGAGCCGCAGCTCTTGATCCTCCAGCAAATCCTGTTTTACCGGGAGCTGGGTTTTGAGTTGAGGCAAATTCAACGAATTCTGGGCCGGGCCGATTTTGAAAAACTCGCCGCGCTCCAATCACATCGCAAGGTCCTGGAAAAAGACCTCGCGCGGACACGGAGGCTGATTGAGACCATTGAAAAGACCATCCAGCACTTGAAAGGAAGGAAGAAAATGAAGAGCCAGGAAATGTTTGCCGGCTTCAGCGTTGCCGCGGGAGACGACCGGTTCAGCGAGCACATCAAACTTAACGGCCACTCGTCGAATGATTGCAAGGTGTCGGCGCAAGACACCGCTGGGGCGGCGTGTGTTTTCGAGTTCACCGGGAGGAGCGGCGGACCGCGCCATCTCCACCACGAGCAGGATGAATGGATCTACGTGGTTGCCGGCGAGTTTGATTTTCAGGTGGGCGAAAAGCGATTTCGGGTTGGCCCCGGCGAATCCGTCTTCCTCCCGCGCAAAGTGGCCCACGTTTGGGCTTGCGCGAACGAAACGCCGGGCAAAATCATTAATATGTACCAACCGGCGGGCAGGATGGAGGAGTTCTTCCGCGAGGTTGGCAGGTTTAACGGCAAACCAAACATATATGAGGTTCTATCGCTCGATCACTTTCATCAGTTGTTCCACGCGCACGGGATGGAAGTGCTTGGTCCGCCGCTCCGTGGAGAATGGAAGGTGGACCAGCAGGGACGGATTTCGCGAACGGCCTGACGGCGAGGAATCGCCCGACGGAGGCACATGAATTTGCGGATGGCGTTAACAATGGCCCTTGAGATCGAACGCCGGGTACTGAACTCGTCCTCGATTGGCGGCCAGGCATCTTTCACGGGGGGTCGCTTCCCCTTGTCCCGCCGCCATGTCCGCCGTGGTTGTCAACGAAGGCGGAAGCGTGACGCGCGACGGCGGATTCCTCCGCTCCATTGGAAATCAAGGATTTACGATGTAGTGCGGTCCGGGGAATCTCGAAGTCAATCTTGCCGCCAGAACTTTGCAATGGTAGTTTGCCACCATGTCTGTGATTTCCGAACAGTTGGACGCAAAGCTCAAGATGTTGGAACCCAAGGCCGCGTTCTCCCTGGAAAAACTGGTGCGCGACGCCTTGGAACCGGTGGAGAACCAAAACGCCGCCGCTGTGGCCGAGCGCCTGCCGCATGATTTTTTTACGCGCATCGCTGCGGAGTTCGGCGGCGAACCTTTCGAGCGACCTCCGCGAGGTGACCTCGAGAGGCGCGAGGGTTGGTAATGGCCTTCCTGCCGGACACCAAAGCGTTATTTTCCGCCTTTCACCATGATTTGCGCGAATGTACCGGCAACACTGTGTCATTCCATTCACGGGGCTTTTTGGTGCTGAATTTGTCGCCGTCTATTGTCCGCATGGTGCCGGGAATATGAACGTGAGGTTTTTGACCTCGTGGCCGCCGCCACAGGTCAAACCAACTCTGATTTCGCCCCCTAATAAGAAATCGCCTTATTATCGTTTCTGGCCACTTTCGATAATAGAAACCGTGCTGGGTCAAAAGCAAACATTTGCAGAATCTTGCCAACCGTGGTTAAGATAGCCCATGTCCGTCAATTCAGATAAGCCGCAGTTGTGGAAAGCCGATACGCGTGCCTCTGTTGATCAGTTCAACCAGTGGTTCATAAGCTATGCGCCAAAGGCATACCGGGAAACACGCGGCAAGACCGTGGAGAGCGTCGAGCAGGGGCTTCTGATGACAGCAGACCTGACAACAATCACCCCGGACGTGATTAAAAAGACCCCGGCCATTCTGCCGATGCTTCGCATGTCCACCTGCCCCCCACTTGCACGTGACCGGCTTATTGGCCTTGCCGATTCCAGCAAAAATCTTGTGGGGACACTTGAAAAAGGGAAAGTTCCGCCGCGTCTCTCCCAAAATGAGCTTAAAGAACAATTAGGCAGGATTGCCGGCATCATCGCGCAGATGCTTGACGTTGATATTTTCCCGTGGCTTGCAGAAAAGCGCACCCCGACAGAGGAGGAGCGTTACCGCTCGTCAACCATCGTTGCTGACCGTTTATGCGGAGCCGTGGCCGAACCAATTGTTAGAAATGCACAGGAAAAACGCCAACTTCAGCTTATTGAAAAATGTCTGATCAAACGCGGCTACAAGCTGAAAGCACATCCGGCGACAACGCCACTGACACAGATGGAACCCGGAACATTCACTTTCCGGCTCAACGTCAAAGTCAAAAATTCGCAGGCAAACACAAAAACCATAAACATCCCCATTGATGCGGTAATACAGCCAAAACGTGCAAAACTTCCACATCTACCGTTGCTTGTCGAAGCAAAGTCGGCTGGTGATTTCACGAACGTGAACAAACGGCGCAAGGAAGAAGCCGTAAAAATCAACCAACTCAAGGGCGCCTATGGCGAGCGGGTCGTTTTCGTCCTATTCCTTTGTGGATATTTTGACGCGGCATATCTTGGCTACGAGGCCGCAGAGGGGATTGATTGGATTTGGGAACATCGCATGGACGACCTCGCCAAACTTGGTATCTGAAAGAACCTCATGGAGACAGTCGTTGCCCATAGCACTGAAAAGCGTCGCATTAGCGAACAGACGCGACTGGATAGCCTTAAGAGTGCCACGGAACGGAACAAGTGGGGTCAGTTTGCAACGCCGCCTGAGCTTGCCCTAAGCCTTGCGCGTCATGCACACGCTCTCATGGACACTGCTTCACCGTTGCGATTCCTTGACCCTGCTATTGGCACCGGCTCCTTTTTCTCCGCAGTCTCACAAGTCTTCGCACCTGAGAACATCGCAGTAGCGACCGGTGTTGAGCTTGACCCGCTCTTTGCAAAAACAGCCAAAGCACTGTGGGGCGATAGTGGGCTTGACATCATCCATGCAGATTTTACGCGCCAATGTCCGCCCAAACAGCGCTATAACCTTGTGGTTACGAACCCGCCGTATGTGCGGCATCATCACCTGCCCGCTATGGAGAAGGAGCGGCTAAAAACGCAGCTCGCCCGTTCGCTGCATCTCGACATCAGCGGCCTGGCAGGATTCTATTGTTATTTTCTTTTTCACTGTCACGACTGGATGGAGGATGGCGGGCTTGCCATGTGGTTGATTCCTTCTGAATTCATGGATGTGAATTACGGCGTAACGTTGCGACAATATCTCACAGAACGAGTGACGCTCCTGCAAATTCACCGTTTCTGCCCTACAGACGTGCAATTCACCGACGCGCTGGTTTCGTCCGCGGTCGTCATTTTCCGTAAGTCTTCACCGCCGCCAGGTCACCCCGTCCGTTTCTCGTTCGCTGGCCCGATTGAGTCCCCACAAAGTGAAGCGCACATCCCACTCGAAGTATTGCGCCGCTCGCGCAAGTGGACACAATTTCCGGCATCCAAGAGGATGAATCTAACCACGGGGCCGTTATTGGGAGATATTTTTACCATAAAGCGTGGACTGGCAACCGGAGCCAACAATTTTTTCATTCTCACGGAAGACCAAGTCAAAGATTGGAAAATTCCACGCGCATTCGTAAAACCCATCCTGCCCGGACCGCGCCACCTCACGGAGAACATCATAGAAGCCCTGCCGAACGGTGCACCAAATGTTTCCCCCCGCCTTTATTTGCTTGATTCCAGCGAATCAGAGGAACACATCAAAGCTCGGTGGCCGAAGTTTTACGAGTATCTTGAGCAAGGCAAGGCCGAGGAAATTCATTTCTTGTATCTCGCAAGCCGTCGTGACCCGTGGTATTTACAGGAACAACGTTCACCCGCGCCATTTCTCTGCACCTACATGGGACGTGCTCGCAATGGCAAAAGTCCTTTCCGCTTTATTTGGAATCGTTCACAGGCTACCGCTCACAATGTTTACTTATTGCTTTACCCCAAAGGGAATTTGCGCGAAACCCTCAGCCGTCATCCTGAATTAGAAGTGCGTGTTTTTGATGGATTGCAGCACATAACTCCAGAACAATTTATTTCCGAAGGGAGAATTTACGGAGGCGGGCTGCATAAATTGGAGCCGAAGGAACTTGCGCAAATATCTGCACGCCCCGTGCTGGACGCCGTTGGAGAACTTCTATCGATCGAGCAACAAATGGGCCTATTTGCGCCTGCTATTTGAGGATGAAACTACGGTCGAATAATTAAAATAAAAACTGTTGATTTCCAAAAATCAACGCAATTCGCCGGCAGCCGAGTTTCCCGTAGCCGGCACCCAGTATGCGGCGAAATGTCAAAGCCAATTTGCATCCGTTCCGGCTCACTTTTCAACGCTTTCCCAGTCTCGGGCAACGAATGCAAGACAGAGAATACGACAAAGTAAAAATGCCAGGTTTTGGTTGCTTCAAAAGCTTTATGTTCTACGATGGAGCGTGTTTCATCATGGCTGGGAGCAGTGAAGTTTTTAATCGCCGGTGCGTCCGGCCTGAAGTGGCCGCAATGTTCGGCTATTGCGTTTACGCCTATGCACGGCGTATCGGGCCATTGATCTTGTTCCACGCGCCAATTCAATTCAGACTATGAATATGACCTCTGTCTCTTTCAAAACCCGGCTAATTGATGGTTTCAAGATTTTCTACCGCGAGGCGGGGGATTCCCGGAAACCAGCCGTGCTGCTGCTGCACGGCTTTCCGACGTCCGGTCACATGTTCCGCAATCTCATTCCGCAATTGGCCGGGGACTATCATGTGATCGCGCCCGATCTCCCCGGCTTTGGCTTTTCCGACGCGCCTGGCCATGATGTCTTCAGTTATACCTTCGAGAACGTGGCCCGGGTGATGGAAGGTTTCGTCGAGCAGATGGGTTTAAAGAAGTTCGCGGTCTATATCTTTGATTACGGCGCGCCCGCTGGTCTTCGCCTCGCGCTTCGCTTTCCCGACCGCATCGCGGCTCTCATCACCCAGAACGGCAATGCTTATGTTGAAGGTCTTAGCAAGGATTGGGCCCCCGTCCAGACCTATTGGGAAAACCCCACTCCGGAAAACCGGGATGCCTTGCGAAAACTCCAAACCCTGGAAACCACCCGCTGGCAATATTATCATGGGGTGACCAACCCCGGGGAGCGCATTGCGCCCGAGGCTATTCTCCTCGATCAAACCCTCTTGGACCGTCCCCAAAGCGCGCAGATTCAGCTGGATCTCATCGGTGACTACAAAACCAACGTGGCGCTTTATCCCAAGTTTCAGGAATTCTTCCGCAATTTCCAGCCCCCGACCCTGGCGGTGTGGGGAAAGAACGATCCTTTCTTCCTTCCGGCCGGCGCCGAGGCCTACCGGAAAGATAATCCCAAAACCAAAGTCGTATTCTACGACACGGGCCACTTTGCCTTGGAAACTCACGCGGCGGAAATCGGGGCCGAGATTCAGGCCTTTCTGGCTGGCGTATTCAAGAAATAGATCGGGCCGCTGCAAATTCCCGCAGCACCGCCCGCACCTCCGGGGAGCCGGAAATGGTTGGGGGCGGTGTCGCCCCCGCCTTGAGCAAGGCCGCGACTGTCCCGCCAAAATCTGAGCCGTCCCTTAGCCCGTCGCCTTGGGAACCGTGAATGGCCCAGCCGAGCGGCTCGCCGCCAAAATCGAAATCGACCACCTCAAGCGGTGGATTGAAGCCCAGGATCAGGCGCGTCATTTCAACGTGGCCTTGGAAGGCCGCCCAGTGCAGCGCTGTGCCGCCATGCTGGCCGCGCGCGTCCACGGGCCAGCCGGCTTCCAACATCCGGCGGACCGTCTCGATATTGCGATTTTGCGCGGCGTCCGGGAGTCGGCGTCGTTCGGCGGGCGCGAGTGATTTGGGCATGTCCGGCGCCGCGGCTATCAAGCGGTCGAAAAGCGCGTTGTCCCCGAGCTCAAGCGCTAGTGAGAATTTTAGCGAATCGGGGCTGCGCTCCATCAAATAGCGCAGAACCTCCGCCTGGCCGGATTCGTGGGCCAGCCCATGCGGAGTCTTGTTCTGGCCGAGCGTCCAAATATAAATGCTGCCGCCGGCGCGCGGGTTTTTCATGGGAAAGTGCTCGCGCGACACGCACAGGTGAATGCGCGAGGGGTCCTCGTCGAGATGGCGGCGGACCAAGTCCAGATCGCCCAGCGCGGCGGCCATCAACAGGTCGGTGCGGCAACCGCGCGAAACGAGGTATCGCGCAACCTCCCGGCGCTCGCGCATCATGTATTGGGCCGGGGTGGATTCGTGGTCGACGTCCAGCGCGTTGATGTCCGCGCCGTGTTCGAGCAGGAAGCGCGCGACTTCCACGGAGCAGGCAACGTGCAACGGCGTCTGACCGTCTCCCCCGCGCGCGGCGGCAATGCCGGGATCGGCGGCGGCCAGTTCCCGAAGCTTGTCAAGCATTCCGAGGCGGGCGGCGGCATACGCATCGACCCGGGCGCCGCGGGCGATCAAAAAGTCGGCCAGGCCGTGGTCGTTATCGAGCACGCCGAAACTGCCGGCCCACCAGTGGCTGCGCGCGTTGATATCCGCGCCGGACCGGAGCAGCAGATCGATCATCCCGCGGTTGGTCCGGTGGACCGCGGCGATCAGCGGCGTGGCGCCGAAACCATAGTCCGGCAGCGGTTCGTTGAGCCGGTCCTTCAACGCCGGGAATTTTTCCAACAATGCGGCCACGCCGGCGGCATCGTCGGCCAGGATGGCGGCCTGTAACGCGAGCGCCGGATCGTGCGAGGCGGCGGGCATTTCGACGCGCGCCTTGAGTTTGGCCCAACTGGCGAGTCCGTATTCCCGCGCCACGGTGAGTTGGGCGTCAGCCAGCGAGAATCGGGCGTGGGCCAACTCGGACTCCGCCACGTTGGCGAAGGCGGGATGGAATTCACGGAGGCGCCGAATGGCATCGAGCTGGCGCGAGCGGAGGGATTGCAGGAATTCTTTGGCCTGTTTCTTGAGTTGCTCAAGACTGGGCCGCGGCGGAAGCGATTTAGACATGAAACCTTTTTGCTATGGCCTGAAGTCCGCGGGCAGGCAGCATTAAGGTTAATAATTTATCTGACATTTTCAGGAAGGCTCAGCCCTTTCCGCGGACTCGGATGCGCCCTGAACGCGGGGGGCATTCGAGCAGGGAACGGGGGACGGGTCAATGGAAATGTTAAAACGCGGAATTCCAAGGTCGAAGCAGGCCTGCGGCTCCAGTTGCTAAATATCGGCGGCATCATCGAGATGTGAGCGCGAAAATTGAATCGTCTAAGGCCGGTTGCCTCTCTTCGGAGGAGTCAATAAACACGAGGGTTCGATTTTCCTTCACCCGCTCCATTCATTACCAAGTGCGCAAAGTGGCGTTTTTGTTCCGCAAAGTGGCGTTGAGAAAAGCCCGCCAACGGTTAGCTTTCGTCCGTAACGTGATAAAAAAATTAGGCCCTAATTTCGTTTCCGCCGCCCTGCCGGCGCTGATTCTCCTGCTTTCTCTCGCTGCCATTGAGGCGCGGCAGCAAACGGTTCTTTTCAGCGTTACCGCGCCCGGTGTGGGCGCGGCAATTACCAATTGGGGGGTGGACACGGGCGCGGCCACCAGTGACGACGTTCGGCGCGGTCTCATTTTCATGGGGACCAACACAGTGAACCTGGTCCAGGTCGCTTTCGAGATGAACGCGCCGGCGACGAACCATGGCTTGACGCCGGGGCAGGGGGTGGATCTCACCAACATGATAAATCTGGCTTCCATGACGAGCACCAACGCCCGGTGGATCATGTCCTCCGGCACCGGCGCGGGCGTCGATCCATCGTATCAAAGCGGCGCCGGCACCGTCTATCCGAATCTCTGGGCGGCGGAGATGGAGGTATGGCAGCGTGCTTATAGCGCGCAACTTACCAATCGCTCCATGTTCATGACCCAACCCTTCAATGAGCCCGATTACGGGTGGGGGCAGGGATCACAACAAAATCTCTACGACATAATGGGTTACCTTCAAGCGTCCACAAATTTTGCCGGCGTTCATTTGGCGGGTGGAACCACTTTGGACTGCGATCTTGCCCTTTCCTGGTATGATGCCATTGCGAGTCGCGCCTCGATTGCGACGACCCACTGCCTTGCGGGCGGCGTTTCCAGCTATGTTAATTTTATTCAGACCGTATTGGCGGACAAAGCCACGCCGTTTGATCCGGAAATGCACAATCTTGGCGAGGCAAATGATCGGCGCAAACTATGGGCTTCAGGGCGGCATCTGGTGGCTGACCGCCGAGCTGGCGCGCGGCAGTTTTGCCAATATGTGTCAGGGACAACAACTTGGGTATGCCGATAATTGGCCGAATTGGACCGCGGCGGCCGTGTATCGCGGCACCAACGGCGCGGTGCAGGCCTTTTTGGGCGGTTCGGAACGCATGGGCGTGGCCACCACCTACCGCTTCTTCTCCCAGGACCGGGATGTCTTCTACAATGGCTATGGCCCGCGGCGCGATTTCACCACGACCAATCCCGGTAATGCCGAGGAGGTTGTAAATATCAACTGGGGCGCTGATGTCCCGCCTCCCCTCAGCGGCCGGTACCTCATCGTCAATCGCTACAGTCAAAAAGTGATGGAAGTTCCGAATGCCAGCGTCAATAACGGCACTATCCTTGACCAAAAGGTTTATACGGGCGCCAGCAATCAACTATGGGACGTTTATCCGCTGGCGAATGACCTCACCTATTACACCATTACCGCGGCGCACGATGGCGTGACGGCGGACGATTCCGATTATTCTTACAACAACGGAAACCCCATTCAGCAATGGAATGGCGGAACGAATGACGTTGAACAGTGGTATTTCAAATACGCGGGCGACGGATACTTTAATATTTGCAGTCGCTGGAACGGCATGTGTCTTGATGTCTCCGGTCCCACGACCAACAGCGGCGCCACAATCGTGCAATGGAGCCCGGCCAGCTCCGCTCCTCGAACGTTAAGCCAGCAATGGCGGTTGATTCCCGCCGGTAACCCGGTTACCTTCGTAACCCCTCCCGCACCCGCCGGACTAATCGCGACGGCCAATGCGGTCTCGCTCGAGTTGAACTGGAATGCGAACTCCGGATCGACTCCGGTCAGCTACACCGTGTTGCGCGGGACGAATTCAGGCGGGCCGTATGACATCATTGCGCGCGGATTGACCAGCAACGCGTTCACCGACCATTCCGCAAATCAGCCCGAAACATATTTCTACGTCGTTGCGGCGGTTGACGGCTCGTTGAACCAATCTCCCTATTCTACCGAGGTCAATGCCGCTCCCACCTTGGCTCCGGCCTTGCTCGCCAACTATGATTTTGAGCGGAACACCTTGGACATCTCCCTTAACGCCAATACCGCGGAGGCGAACGGGATGCCGTTATACGCGCCCGGCAAGCTTGGCTCCGCCGTTTCTCTCAATGGCGCGGACCAATACGTTATGGCGCCGGCGGGGATCATGGCCAGCGCGACCAACTTCACGATTGCCGCCTGGGTCAATTGGACCGGCGGCGCGGCATGGCAGCGTATCTTTGACTTAGGCAATGGCCCGGCGCAGTACATGTTCCTGACCCCAAGCTCGGGCACGGGGACGTTGCGGTTTGCTATCACTACAAACGGAGCCGGCGCCGAACAGATATTGGAAGCGTCGCCCGCGCCCTCCGGCAATTGGCTTCACGTTGCCGTGACTCTCAATGGGAACACGGCCGGTCTTTATACGAACGGAGTGCTGGCCGCATCGGGGACTGTCACCATTTCGCCCGCCAATTTCAATCCGGCGCTCAATAATTTTGGGGCCAGTCAATACCCGGGAGACCCGTATTTCAGCGGCTTGATCGACTCGGTCTTCATTTATAACTATGCCCTGGATGGTGCGCAGATTCGGAATTTAATGGTTGGGATTGCACCCGGCGCGCCGGTTGCTCCCACCGGATTGGCCGCCGCGGCTGGCAACGGAGCCGTTAATTTAACCTGGGTTCAATCCACTAGTCCGGGCATCGTTATAAATAACATTTACCGCTCATCGAGTGGTAGCGGCGGTCCCTTCTACCCTATCGCCAGCATAACGGCGTCGGCGACCTATTCAGATACGACGGCCGGCGACGGAATCACTTACTATTACGCTGTCACCGCCGTTAACAACAACGGGGAAAGTGCTCTCTCGGGAGCCGCCCGGGTTGTCGATACGACGCCCGGACCGCTTGCGACGCTCATGCATCGCTACCATTTTGCGAATGGCAATGCCAACGATACCGCTGGAAATGCCAACGGGCGGCTGGCAGGCAACGCCAAGATTGTTGGCGGCCAGTTGGTCATCTCGAATCAAACCGCAACCGGACCGGCCACGAATTACTTGGAACTACCGGCCGGTATTCTCACCAATTCCACGGGCGACGTGGATTCAGCGGTCACCGTGGAAGCTTGGGCGACGATCTATCCAAATCAATCTACCTGGGCCAACCTTTTCGATTTTGGCAATCAAGATTCCGTCGGAAATGCTGAATATGATATTCATGTTTGTATCCACTCCGGCGATAACTCGGTTATCGCGGGCATTTCGGATTCCGACAATGCCAACGTTGACTATCAATATGTTGACCTCGGCTCGGGAACCAGTTTGGACGGGAAAACCAACGTCCATATTACCGCCGTGTTTAATCCTCCGGGTGGTTGCGTGGCCGTGTATCTCGACGGATCGCTTGCCGGCGTGAATCAAAATGTGACCATACCGATGTCCGGTGTTCAGGACGTTCGCAATGTAGTCGGCGCGGACAACTGGCCGGACCCGGGAATGCAGGGGACGATTTCGGAATTGCGCATCTACAACGGCGCGTTGCAAGCCGGCGAAATTGCCGCCACGCAGGCGCTCGGCCCGAACCAGCTTTTGAGCGCCGCCGCGCCAACCTTGCAAGTAACGGGAGCTGGAGCCAGCCTGACGTTTTCGTGGCCGCTCGCCTCGGCCAGTTTCGCCTTGCAGGAAACCGCCAATCTCGCCCCGGGTTCGTGGACAAATGTTAGCGCCACAGCGCAAATAGCCGGGGGACAGTGGCAGCTCACCTTACCGCGTTCCGGCCCGATCGGATACTTCCGCCTGGCGCAATAAACCGGTCCAAAGCCCTGCGCCGCGATCTGCCGTTCAGGTTTCGCTTCGGAATCTTCGTGAATGGAAATCCCGTAGAGGCCATCGGAAGAGTTCGAGGTGCAATGTCCCAATTTGGTAGGGAAGGCGCGCCGCGCCGTCCGCGCCGGGTTGCGGCGCAATCGGAGACGCCGCTAACGCGTTGGCCGCGAATAGTTACGCGCTGGAACTTCCCTTCCCACCCGCTTGTGAACGCGGGTAAGGATATCGCAGTGCAATATCCTTATTAAATTAGGACACTGCCGTTCGACACCCGGGATTGCAATTCCGGCGTGGTCGTGGAAATATCCTGCCGGATTCGCGCGAAAGGGACGTCGCAGGGAATGCCGTCGCGCGAGCCATAAACCAATCACCGATCCCGGAACCATTATGAAACGACAAACAGCCTTCACCCTGGCCGTTATTATCAGCTTGGCGCGGAGCGTCAGTGGCGCCGAATCCTGGTGGCCCCAGTTTCGCGGGCCGAACAGCTCCGGCGTGGCCGAGTCGGCGACTCCGCCGGTGGAATTCGGTCCCGGCACCAACCAAATCTGGAAAACTTCTGTCCCGTCTGGCGCTTCATCGCCCTGCATTTGGGGGGATTGGATTTTTCTAACGGCATTTGAAAACGGCGGGCTGCGGACCCAATGCTACCAACGCTCTGACGGCACGTTGCTTTGGTCAAGCGACGCGCACGCCGGCGCGCTCGAGGAGTTTCATCCCGAGGAAGGTAGTCCCGCGGCTTCCACGCCCGTGGCAGACGGAAAACGCGTGGTCGTCTATTTTGGCTCCTGCGGGCTGATTTGTTACGATGTGAAAGGAAAAGAACTCTGGCGGCACACGCTGCCCGTCGCGCAAACCAGCGGCGGTTTCGGCAGCGGAACTTCGCCGGTCATCGCCGGCGGACTCGTCATCGTGAACCGTGACCAGATAAGAGGTTGCTCGTTGCTGGCTGTGGATTTGAAAACGGGCGAAAAAGTTTGGGAAACCGAAAGGCCGGATGTCACCCAAAGTTTCGGCACACCCATCTTCTGGAAAAATGATGGCGCGGACGAGGTGGTGATGTCCGGTTCCTTGAATCTCAAAGGCTACGATTTAAAAACCGGCGCGGAGCGTTGGACGCTAGGCGGCATGCCATCCTTCACTTGCACCACGCCGGTGTTGGGTGACGGGCTGCTCTACTTTGCCGGCTGGGCCCCGGGAAAGGACGCGGGTTCGATGCCGTCCTGGGAATACCTGGCGAAAGCCGATACGAACAACGACGGCGCGATCTCCCCCGAAGAGGCCAAGGCTGCTGGTTTTGGCGGCTTTTTCCGGGCGTTTGACATGAACGGCGATGGCAAAATCACCCCTGAGGATCTGCAGTTGATGAAGGCCCAGATGGCCAAAGGCGAGAATGTGCTCGTCGCGCTCAAATCCGGCGGCCACGGCAAATTAAGCGCGGATAATCTGGCGTGGAAACAAACCAGCGGGCTCCCTTACGTCCCGTCGCCGTTATTCTATCGCGGTCGCGTGTATCTCGTTCGCGACGGCGGCATGGCGTCGTGCTTCGATGCGAAGACGGGGAAGCCTTACTACGAGAAGGAGCGGCTTGATGCGGAAGGCAGCTATTACGCGTCCCCCGTGGCCGCGGATGGGCGCATTTATTTCGTGTCGCTCAACGGCAAGGTTAGCGTGGTGGCAGCGGGCGGCGACAAGCCGGTGGTTTTGCGCCAGGCCGATTTTCACGAGCGCATTTGCGCCACGCCGGCGCTGGTGGGAAAGACGCTCTACCTGCGCACCGCCTCCGCGTTGTACGCGTTTGGTCAATGATGGTCATTGACGAGCACAATGCGGTAGCGGGCCTTTCCGGCGCGCAGATGCTCCAGCGCCTCATTCACCTTCGACATCGGGAACGTTTCCGTGATGGGCGCGATCGAGTGACGGGCGCAGAACTCGAGCATGGTGCTCATGGCCGCGGGCCCTCCGGTAGGCGATCCCGAAATTGATTTCGATCCCGAAATCAAACTAAACGCGGGCACCGGCATCGGCTCGAGAACCGCGCCCACAACGTGGAGCCGGCCTTTGGGCGCAAGCGTTCCCAATAGCCCCGGAATATCGAGCGGCACATTGATCGTGGAAATAATAAGATCGAGGCTGCCGGCGATTTTCTTCAGCGCGCCATCGTGTTTTGTATTATGCACGTAATGAGCGCCGAGTTTCCGCGCCTCGGCCTCTTTGCTGTCGGAGGTGGTAAACGCGTGAACTTCGCAACCCCACTTGCTCGCGAATTGCAGCGCCATATGCCCCAGGCCGCCGATCCCGATGATTCCCACACGGGCGGTGGACGGTATATTGTAAGAAAGAAAGGGATCAAACACGGTGATGCCGCCGCACAGGAGCGGGCCGGTCTTTTCGAGTTCCAGCGCATCGGGCAGGGGACGCGCCCAGGGCCATTGAACCCGGAGACGGTCCGCGAAACCGCCGTGCCGCCCAACAATCGTCCCTTGGTTGGTGGCGCAAAGATTATGATCGCCGGAAAGACACTCGTGACAGTGGAGACAGCTATAAGCCGACCAACCCACGCCAACTCGCTGGTCGATTTTAAGTCCCTTGGCCTCGGGCCCCAAGGCAACCACCGTGCCGACCGCCTCATGACCCGGAACGAAAGGGAATGTGGACATGCCCCATTCATTATCCAGCATCGAAAGATCGGAGTGGCAAATCCCGCAGTGAGTTACTTTAATCTCAACCTCTTCCGGCCCCAGTTCACCAAGATCAAACTCGAAAGGTTGCAGGGAAGCTCCGGCAGCGGAGGCGGCATAACCGTGGGTAATGGTATTCATTTATTCCCAAATGGTTGATCGGGTGTTGATCAATTGTCAAATGCCAACGCTGCGGAGAGAGCGGAGTCAAACCCCCACCCGGTAAACCTGCACCCGGCCCCAGCTTGGCCACTCGCCATCCTTCGGCTGCGGTTGTCCGGTGGCACCGGAGAGCACCAGCCACTTGCCATTGGCCGTAAAGCGCGCATGGGTGATGCGTTTTTTGGTATCCAGGGATTGCACCAAATTGCCATCCGCGGAATCAAAAATCGCGGCGTTCCAAGTCCCCTGGGCCTGCCGCCCCGCCATGACGAAGTGCGTGCCATCCGGTTGCCACGCGACGGTTTCCATCAGCCCGGAGCCCTGCTGCCCGTCCTTGATCTGGTCTAGCTTCTCGCCTTTCCGCCAGTCCCAACGCTGCCAGGTCATCTTGCCGTTGCCCGCCATCGGATCGGTCATCGGCCCCATGCCGCAACCCAGCAGCGATTTGCCATCGGGCGCAAAGGCGAGGCCGTAGATACCGCCGCAATAATGATGCGATTTCGTCGTGCCCCAGGACGTAAAGTCCGGCGAAGTCCATTGCGCCAACGGTGGATCACCAGCCTTCGCCTGCAAATCCCACACGCGAACCTCGCCCATCATATTGCCGGCGGCGAGATGCTGCCCGTCCGGGCTGAAAGCGCAACTCGCAACCGGTGGAGTATGGGCAAACGCGGCGACCTGCTCGCCCGTAGCGGTGTCAAAGACCTTCACTGACGGCTCGGTTTCCGCCGCCGGTTCGTATTTCCAGCCGCCGGGAATATACTGACCGGTCGTGGTCGCCAATCGTTTTCCGTCCGGAGACAAAGCAAGCTGCCAGTTCCAAAATTTATGGGCCGCCACGCGCCGCAGGCAACGGCCTGATTCCACGTCATGCCAAAGCAGCGCTCCATCGTATCCGCCGGAAATAAGCGCCTTGCCATCCGGCAATAACACGCACCCGCTCGCAAAGGATGAATGCTTTTCATCAAATAGTTCGGCTTCCCCAGTGTCCAGCGCCACATAGTAAAGCGCGCCATCCACGCAAGCCGCGTAGGCCGCACTGCCATCCGGCTCGATGGCCAGACCCAGCACACCGGTGGGCAGTTTAACTTCGAGATCAAGGATAAGCTTCATGGTCTCAGGCTAGTAACTCCCGGATTGGCTCCGCCTGGTTTTCCACCCGGTGAAACGTGGGCATTCCTGGAAGATCGTATTCCGCGTACGGATCAATCCCGAGGGCGGTAAAAATCGTGGCGAACAGGTTCTGTTCATTGTAGGGCTTTTCGATCACGTCCACGCCATCCTTGTCGGTCGCCCCGGTAATCACGCCGCGCTTCAAGCCGCACCCCGTCATCATCATGCTCCACGCGTTGGGATAATGATCGCGCCCGCGAGCCGGATTCATCCAAGGCGTGCGGCCGAATTCGCCCATGGCGACCACCAGCGTGCTGTCCAGCAGTCCGCGCTGTTCGAGGTCAGTGACGAGATTAAACAAGACGCGATCCAGTTCCGGCACCAGCATTTGGTGGATTTCGTGCTGGAAAACGTGATTATCCCAGTTCATGCTGTTGGCCACCATGACAAACGGCGCGCCATGCTCAACCAGATTTAGCGCCATCAACGAGTGCTGGGCAAAACTGCCGGGGCCGTAACGCTCCCGGTCATTGGCCGGCAATTTGTTCAAATCAAAAAGGTCCGCGCTCGCGGTCATGCCCTTGAGCCGCTCGAAGGCCGCGTTCTGGCTGCGCGCCACGCCACTCTTGCGGTCGCGCTCGTATTTCGAGGTCAGGAAGCGCCGCAAGGTTTCTCGGGATTCACGGTCGTGTTGTGGAATGCTTTCGGCGGCCTTGTCGAGAAATTGGGTGTAATCTCCGCCCAAGCGCACCGGCGCGTATTCCGCGCCCAGCCAGCCCGCCCAGTTTCCCGCCTTGAAACTCTCAAATTCATTGCCGCCCGGAATCGGGTCGAGAAAAATAAAATTAGGAATCGGCGAGTCCAGTTGCCCCAGCATTTGCGAGCACACACTCCCCAGCGTGGGCCGCGTGAATCCGGCGCGCTCCGGATTGCCCCGCTGCAACAGCGTGATGGCTTGCAGATGCTCCGTCTGCGCCGTTTTCATGCTGCGCACGATGTTCAACTTGTCCGCCATGCCGGCGCAACGCGGCATGAGCGAGGAAAAATGCGTGCCGGGAATGTTCGTGGGAATGCTCCCAAACGGCCCGCCGCTCGGCCTACCGGGCTTGGGATCCCAAGTCTCAAACTGGCTTGGCGCGCCGCAAAGCCACAACAGAATGCAATGTTTCTGCGCCTTCTTGGTCTGCGCCGCGAACAACGGATTTTGAAACAATCCCGTAAAACTCGCCACGCTCGCCAGCGCGCCGCCCGTCAACCCCTTGATAAACAGCCGCCGGTGCAGCCGGTGCTCATCCACCCGGCACGCGCCGGGCATGGCGCATTGGTCCCCCGAACCGGCGTCGAGATTTGCGCCACCCTTAAATTCTAGGCTGCCTTCTTCCCCCTCGCCCCTTCGGAAGGGGAGAGGGCCGGGGTGAGGGGCTCTCCTTTTGAGGTTCATGGCGAATCAATCTTCATCATCACGGCATGGTTAAAAAACTCCGCGCTGGTCATCATCGCCCACAGCAAATCCCGATCCGCTTCCGCGGGCTGTTTCGAGCGCTCCTTCAGAAAAGCCTTCGCTTGCGACGCCTCCTCCGCGTCCGGCAAACGTGCGTACGTCGCGAGAAACGCCTCCCGCACCCGCGCGCCCGGATCGGGCAGGGCCGTCAGGCGCGCCATCGTATTGGTCGGCTCGGGCTTGAGAATCCCCGCCAGCAGCGCGGAATTGGCGAGAAATTGCGCCTGCTGGTAAGTGGCGTTGTAATCCTTCGGCAGCACATCGGGCAGGGCGGTGATCGTCGCGCGGCGCAAGGCATCGTCCTTGGGCGGCAGACCCGCCGCGATGCGCCACGAGCGCGCCAGTTGTTCCGCCGACAACGGACGCTCGATTTCCGCCGCGAACGTTTCGGGCGGCGCATCCCCGGTGCCCAGCGCGTACACGCGACTCAACACAATGCCCCTCACCTCGCGGCGCACATCATACTTATGCGCGGCGAAATCCTGCGCCAGCCAGTCCAGCAATTCCGGATGGCTGGGGGCGTTCCGGGCGTTCATCTCATCGGCGGGCTGCACAATGCCCCGTCCCAGGAACGCCGCCCACACGCGATTCACAAAAGCCCGGGCGAGCAGGGGATTGTTATGCGTCGCGGCCTCCGCAAAAGCGGCTCGACGCGAAAATTTCGGAACCTTAACTTTCGCCTTCGCATCGATATATTTGTCATCCGCATCCTCCTCCTTTTGCCCTTCAGCGGGCCGATCTTCATTCACGATGCCGCCACTGAGCAGCGTCACAGTCGCCGGCTGCGATTCCTTTTTGAGATTCGTAAAATTATCAAACCCGCCGATCGCGGACTCCGAGACCTCCGCGCCGCCCTCGACATTTTTGCCCCGCTTGTAAGCCGCCACCAATCCCCAATAATGCGCCTGCTTGATCTCCCGTGCCAGCGGATGGTCATGGCACTGCGCGCAATTGATCTTGGTGCCATAAACCACCGGCGCGACTGCTTCGGCAATCGCCTGATGGTCATTATGCCGTTCGTACAGAAACCACGACGCCCCCTTGTCCTCCGGTTGCTCGGCGCGCCCCACCAAAATGGCATGAACCATCTCGTCCCACGGCCGGTTGGTCCGGAAACCGTTTTCGAGGAAAGCCCACCAGCCATTATTCTTGCGTTGATCCTCACTGCGCTCGCGTTTGGGCCGGCCCATGAGAAAAACGTCCCAAAGCTCGCGCATCCGCACTGGATATTCGTCCGACGCCAGCAACCGATCCACCAGCGCCGCGCGCCTCGATTCCGCCGGCGCGTCAAGGAACGCCTTCAATTCCCCCGCCGTGCAAATCCGCCCCGCCAGATCCAGATAAACCCGACGACACCACGTTCGTTCATCCACCGCCGCGGCCGGCTTGACCTTGCGCTCCTTCCAACCCTCGGCGACCAGCGTATCAATCGCCAGTGTAACGGAATCAAACTGCCGAAGCGGGCGCGGCTTGGCCGCCGCTTCGACCGGTGCCGCGCTCATCGCCGCGATCCATTCCCGAACCACCTTCCGCTCCGCCTCCATAAGCTGCTTCTTGGGCGGCATATGCGGATCGGCATCGGCGGCGAGATTCTTGTAAAGCGGACTATCCTGCGGTTTCCCCGGCACAACCACCGCGCCGTCGTCGCCCCCCTTCATCAAGGTTTCGATCGCGTCGAGTTCCAATCCGCCCTTTTGTTGCAAAACCCCGTGGCACTTCGTGCAATTGACATCCAGCAGCGGCTGCACCTTGCTCGACCAAAGCATCGCCGCATCAGTCGCGCCCGCGATTTGGGCGGCGGCCAGAAAGCCTGAGAGAGCCAGGATTGCTATGCGGCACATACGAGGATTTACCTTACCCGGATGGGACGAATCCGCGCAATGACCTATTCAAGCAAAACACCCGCCCGGCGCGCCTGACTGTCCCCGGTCCCGGGGAGCGCGACCGTCCCGGTCGCAAACGAGAGCGTCCCGCTTGAGCAGTCCGCACCGCCGTCCACCCCCGTTTTTCGGTTTGACCAACTTTGACCAACTCGGACCGCGCACCGCGTCCACGTCGTCCACCAAGTCCATTTCGTCCACTCCCGAATCCATAAATCCCGTCCATCCTGTGCAAAATCCCCCGGCCACAGCCCCAAAATTTCCGCGCCCGCCCGTCCAACCCCATTTTTGGTTTGACCAGCTTTGACCAGGTGCGACTCGCCCCGACCGCTTGCCGCATCCACTTCGCCACTGGCGTCCATCCCATCCCCTCCCAAATCATGTAAATCCCGTTCATCCTGTCTAAAACTTCCCATCCCTTCATTGCCCCATTAGCCCGCCTGCCC
>Ga0206847_10113_pt2 | contig 26151 bp, 25 predicted proteins | sample Alteio_BWOrgCont_17_FD_152880 | JGI IMG/M metagenome (GOLD analysis project Ga0206847, IMG submission 152880) | Enriched cells from forest soil in Barre Woods Harvard Forest LTER site, Petersham, Massachusetts, United States -... | ecosystem: Environmental > Terrestrial > Soil > Temperate forest >... | reverse complement strand
GCCAGCGGGCTCCTAGACTTCTTGCCGGAATGAACTCGCGTCGCGCGGATAGCCCGACGGTGCAGCTTCCTACACATTGGGGCCATTCTCATCATCCGAATTGAGACGTATGGTGGTTGTGAGCAGTTTTCGGGGGAGGGCTGTTCAGGCGTCCCATGACTCGAACCTGAGTCTTGGGGCGTTTTTATTTGTGCGCTGCCAGAACTACGGTGCAAAAGCCAGACGCGTGCTCCTCCATCCAAATGCAACGGGAGAGCACGCGTCCGAAAGCACACTACTTAACTAGTAACTCGCCTGGAAGGCGAACCAGGTGCTGCTGCCGCCGCCGCTCGTCTGGAAGCCGCCAACAACTTCGCTCTTGTCGTTGATTCCGCCGCCATAGGTTGCGGTGCTCTTCGGATAGTCATACTTGTAATACTTCTTGGCATGAAGCAGCGCACCGTGGATGGCGTTACCGCTATCTTGCCATTCGTAGGTAACGTCACCCGCTGCATCCAGGTCCAGGGCGTAGGAGCTAGCCGCGCCAGGCACGTTTACCGTGGTGTACTTTTTGCCATCGTAGGTGGACGATTCGAAAGCACTGCCGTTAGACCAGTAGAAGCAGATAATGCCACTCTTGTTGATGCCGGTGGCATAAGTGGCAGCGGCGCCGGGCACGTCGAGGGTCGTGTACTTTCCACCCTTGAAAAGGAACCCGTGGGTAGCGCCGCTCGAATCCGTGTAGTAGCCCACTGCGGCGCCGCTGTCGTTGATCGCGGAACCGAATGTGGACACTGCACCCGAGGGACCCACGAGGTCGGTGAACTTGCCGCCTTTGTAAACGAATGCCACTGAATTGCCCGTCTTGCTGCTGGTATAGCTGCCGATCGCCGAAACCGCACCGTTGGGGTTCAGGTTGCTGCCGGCGGTGCTTCCTGACGTTCCCTTCGGATCATCGAGCTTGGTTAACTTCGTGCCCGTGAGAATATAGCCATGCTGAACGAGGCCCTTGTCGAAGTACAGCCCGACAGAAACACCCTTATTGTTAATGCCTCCGGGCTCCGCCGAGGTTGCCCCAGGCACTTTGACTGCCTTGAACTTGAAGTTTAGTTGATCGGCCGCCGTGGCGGCGCTGACGCACAACAGAACAAGCCCTAGTGCGCACAAAATTGATTTGCAGTTTTTCATCGTTCTTTCCTCCTGCGGTGAAATAAAGTGAACTCAAGAACTGGCCTCCGTCGCGAATCGCTGACTCCGCAGAGTTCCTCGACGGATACATCGGGAGACAAAATGAAGGCCTCGCTCGCGTACCGGTGGAGTCACAAGGCTTCAAGACTGGCGCAGCAACGATTATCCTTAGCGGTTCACTGGTGTGTCAATAGGCAAACCGCCCCGGCAGGGCCGAAAGACTCCACTCCTCCCACTCCGTGCGGGTCGGGAGACTCTGAACATGACATCCGAATTCCTTGGTGCCGAAAAATTGAGATGTTGTTGATTTGCACGGCTTTTCTGGTTTCCACTTGAGAGGTTCCAGCCATTTCCCGTTCTGTAAGTCCCGTATAATCTTCCCACACCGATGTCGCCTAGCCTGGACCAAATCGTGGCCGCTGCACGCCGAAAGGTTTCCAAAGATCGATCAACGGCCTGGACGCGCGAAGTCGAGCGGGACGCGAACGCCCGCGTTCCGCGTGGATTCCGGCGGAGTTTGGAAGCCGCCAGCCGAAAAGGCGCCGCGGTGATCGCCGAGTTGAAGAAGGCATCGCCGTCCCGGGGACTGATCCGGAGCGATTTCAATCCGGAGGGTCTAGCGAGAGAATTGGAGGGAGCGGGGGCGGCTGCGCTGTCGGTGTTGACCGATGAGGAGTTTTTTCAGGGGTCGCTCGAGAACCTGCGCCGTGCTTCGGCCAGCGTGAAACTGCCGTGCCTGCGGAAAGACTTCTTCGTCGATGAGTTTCAAATTGTCGAAGCGCGAGCCAGCGGCGCGGACGCGATTCTGTTGATTGTGGCGGCATTGTCTCAAGCGGAACTGGCCAATCTTTTGAAATCGGCCGGCCAATGGGGACTGGACGTTTTGTGCGAGGTGCACGATGAGGAGGAACTGAGCCGCGCCGTGGATGCGGGATGCGACCTGATCGGGGTCAACAGCCGGGATCTGCGAACTTTCAAGGTCGATCTGGAGACAGCGTTCCGGCTGGGAGAACTGGTTCCAAGAAATGCCGTTCGAGTTGCGGAGAGCGGGATTCAAAACGGAGCCGACATCGCGCGATTGCGGGCGGCGGGATACCAGGCGTTTCTGATCGGTGAATGGCTGATGAAAGCGGAGTCGCCAGGAATAGCGCTGCGCAAGCTGATCGCGGAAGCAGAACGGCGAGAACTGGCGCCGTCGAATCCTGAAAACTGAGAACCGACAACTGATTTGCATGACTTGGGTCAAGATTTGCGGGATCACGAATCTGGAGGACGCGTTGACTGCGGTCGCTGCGGGTGCGGATGCGCTGGGGTTCGTGTTCTATGAAAAGAGTCCGAGATATATTGATCCGAGCGCCGCGCGTGAGATCGTTTCGAAACTACCTGCCAACGTCCAGAAGGTAGGTGTGTTGGTAAATCAACGGGAAGACACGATTTGCGGTTTAGCCAAAGAGGTTGGACTCACTGCTGTCCAATTACACGGCGACAACGAGGATCCGCGCGTTGCCGATTTGCTGGTCAAACGGCGTCCGGATCTCAAGGTGCTGGTGGGGATTTCGATGCAACGTCCGACGCCGCAAAGATGGGCGATGATGTGGAATCCGGAAGTGGTTTGGGCTTTTTTGGTGGATTCCAGCAATTCTTCCCGACTTGGTGGGACAGGCAAGATTTTCGATTGGCAGAGGGGTCGGTCAGGGATTGAAGTCATCGCGACACTTGGACGGGTGGTTGTCGCGGGCGGCCTGACCCCCGGTAACGTCGCTGAAGCCATGCGTATTCTGGAGCCCTGGGGCGTGGATGTGGCATCGGGCGTGGAAGGCAGACCGGGGAAAAAAGACCCCGAGAAAGTCAGAGCATTCGTCACCGCGGTGCGCGAGACGGACAAAGTACACTAGAACATGGCCACGGCATCGATCACGAAAAGCAAGAACGTACCAGGGAGGTTTGGCGCGTACGGCGGACGCTACGTCCCCGAGACCCTCATGGCGGCGCTCGACGAACTGGAGCGCGAATACGACAAGGCCAAGCGCGACCGCAGCTTCCAACGCCGCCTCGACGAATTGCTTCGAGCTTATGCCGGCCGCCCAACGCCATTGTTCTTTGCCCGGCGTCTCACCAAGAAACTGGGCGGTGCCAAGATTTATCTGAAACGCGAAGACCTGCTGCACACCGGCGCGCACAAAATCAATAACTGTCTGGGACAAGCGTTGCTGGCCGAGCGGATGGGCAAGCGCCGCATCATTGCCGAAACTGGCGCCGGCCAGCATGGTGTGGCAACCGCTACGGTATGTTCCCTGTTGGGGTTTGAGTGCGTCGTCTACATGGGCACGGAAGATATGCGGCGCCAGGAACTGAATGTGTTTCGCATGCGCTTGCTGGGCGCCGAGGTGCGCGGCGTCGAGTCTGGTTCGCGAACGCTGAAAGACGCCATCAACGAAGCCATGCGCGACTGGGTGACCAACGTCCGCACTACGCATTATCTGCTGGGCAGCGTGCTAGGCGCGCACCCGTATCCGACCATGGTGCGCGATTTTCACAAAGTCATCGGCCGCGAAACGCGCGGGCAAATTCTCAAAGCCGAAGGCAAACTTCCCGCCGCGATTATCGCTTGCGTCGGCGGGGGATCGAATTCCATCGGGATCTTTCATGAATTCCTTAAGGAAAAGCAGGTAAAGCTGATCGGTGTTGAGGCAGGCGGTCGGGGCCACGCGCTGGGCGAACACGCTGCGCGGTTTGATGGCGGATCTCCAGGCGTGCTGCAAGGGACATATTCCTATCTTCTGCAGGATGACGCCGGGCAGGTTGCCAATACCCACTCCGTTTCAGCGGGACTTGATTATCCCTCGATTGGGCCGGAGCACGCGATGCTGAAGGACACGGGCCGCGCCGAATATGTTTCTGCCTCGGATTCCGAAGCACTTGAAGCTTGCACCACGCTGGCCCGCATGGAAGGCATTATTCCGGCACTCGAATCGGCGCATGCCGTGGCCGAGGTGATCAAGCGCGCCCCGAAGATGAAGAAGTCCGATATCGCGATCGTAAATATTTCAGGCCGCGGTGACAAAGATGTCGGGATTCTGCGGGAGAATTTGAAATTGGATTGAATCCTTGAGCCATTGAATCATTCGACTGATGCAGTGAACTAGATATTCAATCATTTATTCATTCATTCATGCCTCTTTCTTTTCAAAACCGTCCGTCACTCGTCGCCTACGTCACCTGCGGCGATCCTGATCTCGCGACCACCCGTGAGATTGTATTCGCCGCGATCGACGCGGGCGCGGGCATAGTCGAACTCGGTGCCCCGTTCAGTGACCCGGTGGCGGATGGTCCGGTGATCCAGCGCGCCAGCCAGAGGGCGCTGCGCAAAGGCACGACCATCGACCAGGTAATTCAGTTGGCCCGAGAAATCCGCCAACGATCGTCGGCCGGTTTGATCGTCTTTTCTTACTGGAACCCGATTCTCCACATGGGGCTGGCGAGGTTTGCCGCGGCCGCACAGGATGCGGGCGTCGACGGAGTATTGGTCACTGACCTGCCGGTCGAGGAAGCGGGAGATTACTTGCGCGAGATGCGCCGCCGGGAACTGGCAACCGTTTTTCTGGCAGCCCCCACTAGTACGGACGAGCGGCTAAAGGCTATAGCGAAGGCTTCGAGGGGCTTTATCTATGCCGTTTCTCGGACCGGAGTCACCGGGGTGCGACAGCAGTTGCCTGACGACGCGCAGAAACTGGTCCGGCGTTTGCGAAAATACTCGAAGCTTCCCATCGCGGTGGGCTTCGGCATTTCGACTCCAGAGCAGTTCATGGCAGTCGGGGGATTCGCGGAAGCCGCAGTCGTGGGCAGTGCGATCGTCGAGATCATCGAACGAAATCGCGGAAAAGAACCTCAGTCTGTGGCAGAATTTGTGAGAAGGCTAGTAGCTGGTAGCTAGCTGGGAGTCGGCTACACTTGAATTGCTGGCAGCTAGCTACCAGCGACTAGCTACTGTTCTTATGGACATTTCCGACTGGCGCAAAAAAATCGACGAACTGGATGGCAAGTTGGTTGAGTTGATCAGCCAGCGGGCCCGCGCTGCGCACGAAATCGGCCGGCTGAAGCGGGATCTGGCAATGCCGATCTACGAACCAGACCGTGAGCGCGCCGTATTTGATCATGTGCGCAAGGTCAATCCGGGGCCTCTGCCCGACCACGATCTGCTGAATATCTACGAGCGCATCATGGACATCATGCGCCAGATTCAGCAGGAAGAGATCGCGCCCCGAAAGCCGGCGCAGACGACCGGTGATACCGAGCTAGAGTCAGAGGTCAACGACTGATGACTGGGCAAACGACGAACGACCAACGACGGACGACCAACTTCCTATGATCGTCGCAATGCAAGAAGCGGCAACCGAGCAGCAGATCCAGCAGGTGATTGAACATCTGGTGGAGATGGGCTTCGCGGTTCACCGCAGCACGGGGGCGCGGCAAACAGTGGTTGCCGCGGTTGGGGCCCGTGCCGACTTTGACATTCGCGATCTTGAAGTCCTCTCCGGGGTTCACGAAGTCCACCGCATCAGCGCGCCTTACAAATTAGCGGGGCGAAGCTTTCGCCCTCAGGGTACCATCGTTGCCTTCCCCAATGGAGTGAAGATCGGGGGAGAAGAAATTGTCGTGCTGGCCGGTCCATGCTCAGTCGAATCGCGTGATCAGTTGTTCGCCGTGGCCGAGAGCGTGGCGAAAGCCGGAGCCAAAGCGTTGCGCGGCGGAGCATTCAAGCCCCGCAGCTCTCCGTATTCATTTCAGGGGCTGGGCCTGGAAGGGCTGAAACTTTTGCGCGAGGCGGGTGACCGCTTCGGATTGCTGGTGATCAGCGAGGTGATGGAAATCTCGCAGATCGCCGTGATGCAGCCTTACATCGACATTTTTCAGGTGGGTGCGCGCAACATGCAGAACTTCAACCTGCTGCGCGAGCTGGGCAAGGTAAAGACCCCGGTGCTGCTAAAACGCGGCATAGCGGCCACCATGGAAGAACTGCTGCTGTCGGCCGAGTACATTCTGGCGGGCGGTAATTACGACGTGATTCTGTGCGAGCGGGGCATCCGCACGTTTGAAACTTACACGCGCAACACCCTGGATATTTCGGCCATCCCGATTATCCATAAGCTCTCTCACTTGCCCATGTCGTCCGATCCTTCTCACGGTACCGGCCTTCGGGACAAGGTTGCGCCCATGGCACGAGCTTCGGTGGCCGCGGGAGCCGACGCCCTGCTGATCGAAGTTCACCATGATCCGGAAAAGGCATTGTCCGATGGCGCTCAATCGCTATACCCGAAGCAGTTCGCCGAGCTCATGGATACACTGCGAATCATCGCTCCGGCCGTCGGCCGAAGAATCGGTTGAGGTCGACCCGCGTGTCTTCCAGTCCAAAAGATTTCCCAGCTCCTCGCGACTGTTATGTCTAACCCTGAAAGCGATCTCGGGACACCCGTTTGTCAGCCGAAACAACAATCTGTTACGCTGCGTTAACTTCTGTTTCGCGAGGAATCCATACACATGATGCTGCGTAAGCCGTCTCTTTTGATTGTTGCCTTGTTGCTTCTTCTGGCTGTGCCGGTTCTGACAGCTGCTGACAAACACAAAGACAAAACGTCTTCGTCCACCGCCGATGGTGTTGTACCGTCGTACGAACTGCCCCAACCTGCGAAGGAAAGTCTCGACTACACCATGTACCAGCGTATTCGCGAGGAAGGTCTTGGGCACTCGCATGTGATGGAATACGCTTCGGCGCTAATGGATGGCATCGGCCCGAGGCTCACGGGTTCACCAAACGTAAAGCACGCCAATGAATGGACGCGCGATCAGTTGGCCGCCATGGGATGCACCAACGCCCATCTGGAAGATTGGGGTGAATTCGGCATGGGCTGGCAGCAGTTGAATACCTGGGTGCGCATGGTGTCGCCGGATACGGCGGTGTTCATCGCGCAGGCTTCTCCATGGTCTCCCTCCACTAACGGGGCTATGAGCGGGCCGGCGGTGTGGGTCGACATCAAGAAAGAAGAAGACCTCGACAAGTACAAGGGCAAGCTGGCGGGCAAAATCGTGCTGTACGGCGACATGCGCGAGGTGAAGCCGCTCGACAAGCCATTGTTTGAGCGCGACGACGACAAGGAACTGGCGCGAATTGCCGAGCACCCGTTAACGCCCGAGCGCGAATACGAGCAGTACTTGAAGGATTTCAGCAAGCGAACAGAGTTGACGCAGAAGTTCCTGGCTCTTCTGACCGCTGAACACGCGCTGGCAGTGGTCATGCCCAGCCGCGATGGCAAGAACGGTGGAGGCTCCGGCGGAACGATATTCGACGATCGCGGAATCGGCCGCGAGACTTACAAGAAAGAGCACATCATGCCGGTTCCCGCCGTTGTGATGGCAATTGAGAGTTACGGCCGCGTTTACCGTTTGCTCAAGGCGAATGTGCCGGTGACGATAGAGATGAACATTGATGCCAAGTTCTTTGGCGATCATGAGCATGGCTTCGACACCATCGCCGAGATTGAAGGAACAGACCCCAAACTGAAGGATGAGGTTGTGATGCTCGGCGGCCATCTCGACTCCTGGGCGTCGGGCACAGGCGCGACGGACAACGGGGCCGGGACAGTCGTATCCATGGAAGTGATGCGCATCCTGCGCGCGCTCGACGTCAAGCCGCGGCGTACGATCCGGATCGGGCTCTGGACGGGCGAAGAACAGGGGCTTTTCGGTTCCATCGGATACGTGAAGCAGCATTTCGGACATGTGCCGCTTTCCACGGCGCCTGACCAGCTCAAGCTGCCCGAGTGGATGCGCAAGCCGGCCGGGCCGCTTGAACTGAAACCCGATCAGCCGAAGGTTTCCGCATACTACAACGTGGACAACGGCTCTGGGAAAATTCTGGGTGTTTACTTGCAGGAGAACGCGTCCGAGGCGCCGATCTTCCAACAGTGGATCGAACCTCTGAAAGACCTCGGCGTGACGACCATTACCATGCGTAACACCGGCGGCACGGACCACGAATCGTTTGACGCGGTGGGAATCCCGGGCTTCCAGTTCCTTCAGGATCCATTGGACTACAGCTCGCGCACTCACCACTCGAACCAGGACGTTTATGAGCATCTGCAGGCCGGCGACTTGGCGCAGGCGGCCACGGTCGAGGCGATTTTCGTTTACAACACTGCCATGCGCGATCAAATGTTGCCGCGCAAGGCGCTTCCTCATCCCGAACTCGAAGAGCAGCGTTCCGCGCCGCTCAAGCACCTAATGCCCGGCGCCGAAGAGCCGGAGCCGAAGGCAGAGGAGAAGAAGCAGATGTAGCAATTTTCTCTCCGCTTCGATGTAGGCGCGGGCGTCCGCTCTTGCTGGTTTGCGTCTACATCGACCCGGGGGGTCAATCTCGTATGCTTACCCGGCTACTTCCCGTCTTTGAAAGCCTGGTCGTGAAACTGCAGCAGTTCTCCTAGATGGGCGAGAAAATACCCGGAGCTATGATTGCCGGGATAAAGATGAAATTGGTGTTTGATATCTTCCGCCAGCAGTTGTTGGTGTAACTTTTCCGCGCCGATGTTGAACTTGAAATCGTCGTGATCGCCGCAATTGAAATAAATCGCCAGCCGCTGGATATCGCTCCGATTCTTCTTTGCCAGCACGATTGGATCATTCTCGTTCCAGTGAGCCGCGTTGATCGGGTTGCCGAAGGCCCAGCCCATGAGCCTTGCCATCGAAGCATCCGAATGCATGGCCGCGCTGAGTTCCTGCGGTGACTGGGTCATCAGCGCCGCGCTCTCCGCGCTGACCGCGGAAAATAACTCCGGATGCGCGAAAGCAAACCGCAGCGCGCCGTAGCCTCCCATGGAAATTCCGGTGATCCCCCGGGCTTTGCGCTCGCGGCGAACCCGGTACTTGCTTTCGATGTAAGGCATGAATTCCTGCAGGAAAAAATCGCTGTAGCGGACTTTGCCGTCGGCGGAATTCACGTAGAAGCTGGCTTGGGCCTCGGGCGTAACGATCAGGAAATCGCCCAACTTGTGCTGCTGGCGGAAATCATCAATCACCGTCAACCCGCCGGTCTTGACCAGCGTCTGCTCATTGTCGCCCAGCCCATGCAGAAAATAGAGAATCGGATAATGCTGTGCAGGGTGCTTGGCATCCACGGTGTCATAGCCGGGCGGCAGCAACGCGCAATAACGAAGCAGGCCAGACAGAATGCGGGTATTCAGCGCGCTGCATTCCACCCGGCTCTGCGCCGAGGCGGGAGCCGCAAACAAGGAGAGAAGCAATAAGAATCGAAACCAACGAGCCATGGAACCAGTTTACTCATACCGCAGCGCCTGCACCGGATCGAGCTTCGCGGCGCGGCCGGCCGGATACAGGCCCGACAACAGACTGACGATGATGGAAAACGCGATAGCCCCGCCCACCAGCCACCATGGCACAGACCATATCTGCTCAGGAGGGAAGTGCTGGCGCTTCAGATAGATGTTGGTCCCGAGATTGATCACCCGTCCGATCGTCCACCCCAGAGCCACGCCAAGGCCCCCGCCGAAAATACCCATGGCGCCAGCTTCCGCGAAAAATAAGCCACGCACGTCGGCGTCGCTCGCCCCAATCGCTTTCATGATGCCGATTTCGCGCCGCCGCTCCAGAATCGCCATCACCAGTGTGTTCACGATGCCAATCGACGCGACTGCCAGGGCGAGGCTGCCGAAAATTCCTAGAAATAGATCGAGCACCGCAAAAAAGCGGCGCAGGCTGGTGGTGGCATCCACAATTGAAAATGTGTTGAAGCCCTGCTTCTTGATTGCGGCCTCAACCGACGGCACATACTGCGGGCTTTTCACTCGCACTTCCACCGTAGTGTAGGTCGGCGCGCTGGTTGTGGAGTCGCGCAAGTCGGAAGGCTGCATCACATGCAGGTTCTGGGCGAGCTTCAGAGGAATAAAAAGTCGCGCTCGAGCCTGGCCCCTCATGCTGTCGGGATCAAGGTCGCAGACCCCAACGATTCTGAGTTTCTGTTCGCGGGAGACCACCGAGTAAGACGCACTCGTGATTCCCTGATCGGACGGGGCTTTCGCTGGCTGTGCCGCACCGGAGCCGGCATCTAGCGACGCGGTGCGCTCCGCATAGCGCATGGTCAGATCATGGCCGATTAGTGGCTTTGCCAGATCGGCGACATTCACGTTGTCATCATCCGCGTTTGGCTTTTTTCCCAGTAGTTCCTCCGCGAACGCCTTCTGCAGGATGATCTCTGGAGCAGCATCAGAAGAAAAGAAACTTCCCTGCATGCCCTCGAAAGCTTCATTGTTCTTCGCTGAAAAGGGAAGCCCGGCGACCATGGTCAAGTGCGGCTGGTCGCCGTATCGAAGCTCGGTAATAAAGCGGATGTCAGGATAAGCCTCGACCACGTTGGGAAGTTGCTCGAGGGCATGCCGCGCCTCTTCGGTCAGCGACGGGCTCTCCGCGGGCGCAGGACCGCTCTGTTCCTGGTCGCGGTTGAAGCCGCGCAGATCGCGCCGTGAGGTCACCACTACCGTATCGAACAGACCGGATTTCTCCAGGCGCCGGCCCGCAAGCTGTTGCAAACCGATTCCCAGAGAAAGCATAGCCACGAGCGAGGCAACCCCTACAGCAATTCCAATCGTAGTCAGCGAATTCCGCAGCAGCGATTCGCGCAGGTTGCGGACCGCCAGTTCAGTGACGTCGTAGCCTCTCATCGCTGGTTTCCCTGACTGACGGTGCTTCCGCTTGTGAGATTGGGCTGATCGCCTTCCAGTTTTCCGTCGGCAACAAAAATCATGCGCTTTGCATAGCGTTCAGCCAGGGCGCGCTCGTGAGTCACCATCACAACCGTCATCCGCAGGCCTTCATTGAACTCACGAATAAAGTTCATGATCTCGGTGCCGGTGCGGCTGTCGAGGTTCCCGGTGGGTTCGTCCGCAAGCAGAATCTGCGGCTGATTGATCAACGCTCTTGCCAGTGATGCCCGCTGTTGTTCGCCGCCGGAAAGCTCCGCCGGACGATGGTGCATGCGGCCCGCCAGGCCAACTCGATCCAGAGCCTGTTTCACCAGTCCTTCGCGCTTCCCGCGATCGATTTCCGCGAAACGTAAAGGCAGCTCAACATTCTCCAACAAAGTCATACTTGGGATCAGGTTGAAAGACTGAAACACCATGCCTACCGTGTGCCGGCGATAATGCGCCAGGCGATCGCGCGAAAGGCCTGCCAAGTCGCTGCCTTGAACGATCACGCTCCCGGAAGTTGGGCGGTCGAGTCCGGCGATCAGATTCAGTAACGAAGATTTTCCGGAACCAGAAGCGCCCAGAAGCGCTGTAAATTCACCCGGCTGAATCTCGATTGAGATGTCGTCAACCGCGCGAATGAGCGCCTCGCCCATCCGGTAGTGGCGGCACAGGTTCTCGATCTGGATGGCGGCTGCCCGGCTGGTATCGTTGGCTGCGAGCATCATGAGCTAGCGGATGTCTCCTCGAACCACGCGGAGCGCATCGGCCATTCCCGACTCGTTTCCGTTTGACTTTGAGGCGCCAGCCGCTTCCGAAACCAGCGCTGTATCACCCTCACCCGGTGCCAGAAAAAGATTGCTCTCCAGTCCATGCTGTTTTGTGTAGAGCTCATAATAGCGGCCACCCAACGCGTAAAGTTCTTCGTGGGTGCCGCGCTCGACGATTCTGCCTTGCTCGACCACCAGGATCTGATCAGCCCGCCGAATCGTCGACAAGCGATGCGCAATCACAAAAGTCGTCCGGCCCTGCATCAGGTAAGAGAGTCCTTGTTGAATCATCTGCTCCGATTCAGAATCCAGGCTGGATGTGGCCTCGTCCAGAATCAGAATACGCGGCTCGGCAAGAATGGCGCGCGCAATCGAAATGCGCTGCCGTTGCCCACCGGAGAGTTTTACCCCGCGCTCGCCGACGATCGTGTCGTATTTGTCGGCAAAACTTTCCGCAAATTCGTCGACCCGGGCAATCCGGCAGGCTCGCATCACCGCTGCCTCGCTGGCGTCCGGACGGGAAAACGAAACATTCTCTCGAATGGTTCCGTCAAACAGAAAAGATTCCTGCAACACCACGCCAAGTTGCGTGCGATAGGAATCGAGCCGCACAGTGCTGAGGTCGATGCCATCGACCAGAACGCTGCCGGAGCTTGGAACATAAAAGGCGGAGATCAGACCAATCGTCGTCGATTTGCCCGACCCGGATGATCCGACCAGCGCAGTCACCGTTCCGGGCGCGGAATGAAACGACACTTCGCTCAGCACCTGGCGAGTGCCGTCATAACTGAAGCTGACATTCTCGAAATCGATGTTTCCCACGATGTTTGAGAGCGTGACCGTGCGCCTGGGATCGCGGTCTTCCGGACGCTCGCTTAGAATTTCATGAGTGCGATCCAGACCTGCGATTGCTTCCGTGAGTTGAGTCCCGATCTGGACGATTTGCATGATGGGCGCGATCAGGAACCCCATAAACAGCGTATAGGTGAAAAAACCACCGATGGTCAGCGATCCGGCCAGAATCTGCCGCGCACCCACAAACATGATCACGGCGCCGACCACACCTAGCAGTACGCTTGCGGAAAGACTCATGACCGAAGTCGCAGTCAGGGTGCGCATGACGTTGTCCAGCAGCCGCAAGACTCCGCCCGCAAAGACTCTTTCTTCGCGGTCCTCAGCGTGGTAACCCTTTACTACGCGCACCCCGCCGAGAGATTCCGCCAGTCGTCCGGTAACCTCGGCGTTGATCTTGCCGCGCTCGCGAAAAATCGGCCGTATCGTCTGGAAGGCTCTTTTCAAGGCCAGCGCAAAGAAAACCAGGAAGCCGAAGGCAAGCGCCGTCATCAGCGCGCTGATGCGAAATAGAACCACCAATGCGATGCTGGCAGTCAGCAGTCCGCCGACCAGATCCACAAGGCCGGTGCCGATAAGATTGCGCACACCTTCGACGTCGCTCATGATCCGCGACACCAGAACGCCACTCTTGGTGGAGTCATGAAACGAAACTGCCAGCCGGCCAACGTGTGCCTGCACTTTTTGTCGAAGTTCGGCAATCAGGCGCTGGGCGGCCTTGGAGAGCAACTGGGTCAGCGAAAACGAAGTAATGCCCTGGATCACGGTCGCGGCAAGCACGCCCAGCACCAGCGGTTTGAGCAGTCCGGCGTTGTGCTTGATGATGACGCTGTCAATCAGATACCGCGTGGAGTAGGGAAGCACCAGCGATGCGACCCGGTTAATCACCATCAACAGAAAGCCGAGCGCCAGCAGCCAACGCCTCGGGCGGATGAGCTCCCACACCATGGGAAGTACGGCGCGGAACTTGGGGCGCGGCGCGGACGAATCCCTGTACGGTTTACTGTCGGCAGCCACCTTCGATTAGATACTCTCCTGTCGGTCTGGGTTCAATTTGTGACGTAGGCGTTTCTCGGCAGCCGAACTTGCCAGCTTGCTTCATGAACATTGTTTCCCTTATAACTCAGAACTGGGCACGAAGACTCCGCACCAGTGATCCTACTCTCTATGGCGAATGTTGAGCGCGGCGCTTGTCGATTCAAAGCGGTGAAGGGCCCGGACGGCAAAGCAACCGTGCAGATCGAACTCTTTCACAACACGGTGAAGCTTCTGGACGGGATGTCCCTTGAATTTGAGTTGCTCAGCGGAAGCACGATCGAGCAGGCCAGGGCTCTTGCAGACGCCGCCAACGACCGCGTGCTGGGAGTAATTGTCTCCAAAGGCTAGCGACCTCACGCGCTCGGAAGCATCATAGCTTATATGGCTTCATCACCAGAATATCCCGATCAGGAAGCAAGCGAGCCGCAGAACGCAGTGGATGGCCATGCGTTGGAACTCCTGTTGGCCGACAGCTGGGAAGATCCCTTGTGGAAGCGGCTCCTGGGCCAGTTGAGAAGCCGGATTTCGCCGGAGAATCTACCCCCATTGCGGCTTACATCCCGCCCCATCGATGTTGGTATGCTGGCGAGTGATCGGCTGAGTCTGCCCTGGTTTCGTACCGTCTTCACCAACATCGGCGATGTAATTTCGCCGGAGACACTGCCGCCGCTGGAGTTGGAATCCCTCCCGATGGATGTGGGGGAGTTAATCGCCGACCAGACAGCTCACCCATGGTGGACATCCCTGCTGCGAAACCTTGCCGACGTCGTCGCGCCGGAGCGTCAGTCGGCGCTGCAACTGACCTCGCGCCCCATGGATCCTGGAGGGCTGTCCGAGTCGATGTCGCTTCCGCGGTGGTCGTCGACGATCAGCACTCCGAAAGTGTTTCTGCCCGACCAGCCTAAGCCGGAATACGTGCCAGCCGCGCTGAAGGCGCCTCCGCCCAAACCGAAGCCCACCCCAGCACAAATCGAATTCGTTCACGTGCTTCAGGCGGACTTGAAACGTGACTTACGCCGCTCAGCATTCCGGCAAAGGGTGTGGATCTCACTGGCAGCGCTGGAAGTCGCAGCTCTAATCGGCACCGCGATCTGGTGGAAGTAACCTGACTACCGGCTCGCTGCTAGCCTTTGCCCACAAACTCACTGCAGCGCAACAAGTTCACATCCCAGATGTTCGGTTCGGATGGATTGATTTGAACGCCGACTTCGCCCTGTCGGCATGTCCCCAGTCTGCCGACCCAGACCACGCTGAACTCGGCTTGATGCTGGCCGAGTTGAAGATGCAGCAACTCACCGGCCTTCATGGTGTGCAGCATTCCCTGAAGCACCGCGCCGTTGACGCTGACGTTCTTGGCGCGCGCGACCTGTGAAAAGGGCAGACCTTCGCCGTCGACACCCCAAATCCGCACCGGTTGCAGCGCGGTCACGCGGCGATAGCGACGACGATCCATGAATGGTCTTTGAAGGACTTCTAGGATGGTAGGACGATTTATCAGGGAAGAAAAATTACTCAAGTTACATGCCGCAGGTAACGAAGGCGAAGCCGTCGTTTAATCGAAATCGCGCATTCCGCAAGCGCCGGGGCCGCGCGGATCGCCACAACTGCCGCATTCGCCTGCCGCCGCCCCTCCAGAGCTGGCCGCGCCCTTGGCGGCAACCGCAAACACCGAGAGCTGCTGCACCAGTTTCCGGCTATGGCACCTGGGGCATTCCGCCTTCTGATTGCCATACACCAACGCCTCGAAACCGTGCTCACAAGCCTTGCAAATATACTCGAAAATCGGCATGACCTCTCCCGCAGAACGCTCAATCTCGTTCCTTATTTAAAATCACATGGTGGAGAGTGTGCAAGCCAAACCACCAAAGTTCGTTCCGCGTCACTGGCTGCGTGGCGGACACGTTCAGACGATCGCCAGTTTTTTTCTGCCTCGCCGCCTTTCCGTGCCTCCAGGCGAGGCGCGCTTGATTGAAGTCGAGCCCGGCGTCAAGGTTCTCTGCTACTGCCATTGGCAAACTAACCGCGAAAATGCCATGACCGTGATCGTGGTTCACGGCCTTGAGGGCTCCAGTGACTCCGAATACATGCTGGGTTTGGCTGCCAAGGGCATAGCTTTGGGCATGAACGTGGTGCGCTTCAACCAGCGCAACTGCGGCGGCACCGATGCCCTTTCTCCCACGCTCTACCATTCTGGACGTTCGCAGGATGTGGCCAGGGTTGCTCAGCACCTCATCGAACACGATCACATCTCACGTCTGGCGCTGGCCGGTTTCTCCATGGGTGGCAATATCGTGCTGAAGCTCGCCGGAGAATGGGGCAGGGAAGGCCCGCCGCAGTTTCGTGCTGTGGCGGCTGTCTGCCCATCGGTGGACCTTGCTGCCTCGGCCGATGCTCTTCACGAGCCTGCCAACCGGTTGTACGAATATTATTTTTTGTGGAAGCTGCGCCGCCGCCTGCGGGAGAAAGCACGACTCTTCCCAGCAACGTTCGATCCTTTGCGCATGAAAGGTGTCACCAGCCTGCGCGGCTTCGACGACAAAGTTACCGCTTACTATTCCGGTTTTGCCGGAGCGGGGGATTATTATGCCCGCGCGGCCGCCGCCAACGTGGTCGATCGCATCGCGGTTCCGGCGCTGATCCTGCACGCCGCCAATGATCCCTTCATCCGGATCACTCCCCAAACCCGAAAGAAGATCCTGTCCAATCCCAATATCACCTTCCATGAAACCGAAGATGGCGGTCACTGCTCGTTTCTCGCTGAAGCGAATGGTGACGACGGTCACTGGGCTGAAACTCATGTGCTGGAATTCCTGCGGCAATTCTGAGCAAGCCTGTGCGAGTTGAGTGAAGCAGCTTTTCTTTGCGCTCTTCGCGCAACCTTGGCGCACTTAGTCGGTTAAATTGTTTTTGCCTACACTGCAAGAATTCTCAACCGCAAAGGGTGCTAAGGCTGCGCAAAGGGCGCTAAGGAAATCAAGTTATGCAAACCTGTGCAGTACAAAGAGAAGTCAGCCCTCACCGCGCCCGGCGCGGCCGCGTAGCCCAGACGCCCAAGCTTCGCTGCCTCGATCTTTCAGACTGGTACGCAACAGCGAAAGCACCAGCATCGCAAGGAAGATTACAAGCAGTCCGAGTGAAGCCGAACGAATGTCCTGCGCCCTTTTCGCCAGAATAGAAAACCGGCCGTACACAAATTCAATATGCACCCAGTAAACCAGCAACGAAGTCTGTCCTAACTGGATCAGCGGGCTGAAGCCCCATTGCCCCGCGCCCCAGCGGCACCACCCATAAACTGCAGCCAGTATCATCATCAGCAGTCCAACCCGAATCAAAAAGAAATTCGGACTGGTGTGCCAGAAGTCGTATACCGGATAAAGCTGCCAAGGCCGCGCATCCAGCCAGCGAGCGACTAGGATCAGGCAAACTCCACCGACGCCAGCCAATAGAAACGGAACTGCCCCGTGCCGCCGCGCCCAATCACTCAAAAGAAAAAATCCGAGCGCCAGCCCGAGAAACGCGAAGGCCGACCAAGGGAAAATCGGGAAAAGCCATGCCTGCGGCTCGCCCAGATTGTGCACGCCGTTGACATACGACTCAAGCGGCCAGGGAAGCCAGCGCGGCCGCCAGACCGTCCACAGCAGCGGAGTCAGCATAGAAATTCCCAGTCCAACAGCCACCCCGCTCGCTGCCAGCGCGAACCTGGTGCCGGGCCCGCGACTCGACCGCAGCACTATCCAACAAACCGCGCCCATCAGCATCATCGACATGCCGATTACGTTGAGCACATCGACCCGCAACAGATCGCTCCACGGCGCCCATCCCCAGGCAATCAGAAATTCCTGCAAGCGAAACAGTAAGCCAAAAACGAAAATTTCAGTTCCGCGGCGAATCGTGGTGCGGGCAATCTGGTTTGCCGGCAAACCCTTCAAACGCAGCTTATCGGTGACCATTGCGAACGAAATTCCGGCGATAAACAAGAACAACGGCGCGGGCAGCGTGCCGCCCAACTGCGACCACATGAAGAAAGTTGTCTTGCGGGCCGCTGGCGCCAGCCAGGAGTCGTAGCAGTGCGTCTGAAACATCAGCAGGCAAGCCAGCCCGCGCATCCAGTCGATGTATGCCAGCCGCGATGATGGAGGAGCAGACATGCGCCGATGATCAAAATTAAAGCAGCAAGCCGGAAGTATACGGCATCAATCCAACATGGCGTCCCAGGTCAACCTGCCACGGCGACGAATTAATCCCGCGAAAGCAGCTAACTTTCCCTCGTGCGAAGATAGAACCCGGCATCCGGCCAGGCATTGGAGCGCATGAAGACGGAAACCGTTCGCAGAGTATTTAAAGCTTTTCAATATAGAGATTTCCGCCTGATGTGGTTCGGCGCCTGCATGTCCAGCATTGGTACCTGGATGCAGATCGTGGCACAGGGCTGGCTGATCTATCGCTTGAGCCATTCTGCTTTCTTGCTCGCGCTCGATCAGTTTCTCGCTGGCATTCCCATCTTTCTTTTCTCTCTGATTGGCGGCGTGGTAGCCGACCGGGCCGAGCGCCGCAAGATCCTGCTCGGCTCACAATATGTGCAGATGGCCTGCGCGACCATACTTACCGTGCTAATTGTGACCGGCCAAATCCACGTGTGGCATATGCTCTGTCTCTCGTTCGTCTCCGGATTGGCTCAGGCTTTCGGCGGCCCGGCGTACTCCGCGTTGATTCCTAGTCTCGTCGACAAAGAGGACATACCGAATGCCATAGCGCTGAATTCGATCCAGTTCAACACAGCAGTAACCATTGGCCCCGCGCTCGCCGGGTTGGCATTGGCTAAGTTCGGTGAGTCCTGGTGTTTTGGGCTGAATGCGCTTTCTTTCCTTGCGCCGGTCATTTCGCTTTCCATCATCAGGGCCCGCTACCTGCCGGAGAAAACCACCGAGTCGATCTTCGGCAGCCTCAAGCAAGGCATCCAGTTCGTTCGCCGGCAGGGCTCAATGGAGGCGCTCATCGTGCTGGCGTTCTGCATGACCGCTTTGAGCATGCCGATGCGCACCTACATTCCGGTGTTCGTCAAAGACATCTTCCATCGCGGGCCGGAAACTTACGGCAACCTGCTTTCACTGATGGGAATCGGCTCGATTTGCGGCTCTCTCACGGTTGCGGGGTTGGGCCACATACGCCACAAGGGACGCTTCGCCCTGGCTGGGATGATCAGCTTGGGCGTGGGGATCGCGGTTTTTTCCCTCTCCAAACGGTTGCCGCTGAGCTACGCCATGCTGGTTCTGGTAGGGGCTTCCATGATGGCGGTGTTTGCCACGGTGACTTCGCTTGTGCAGTTGATTACCACCAACGAAATGCGCGGCCGCGTGATGAGCGTCTACAACTGCGCCTTCCGCGGAGGCATGCCCATGGGGAACCTGCTCTCAGGATGGCTCGTCCCCATGTTCACCGCGCCCGTCGTTCTCGGCGTGAACGGATTGCTCCTGATTCTAATGGCTCTATACTTTTTGCTGATACAGCGACGGGTGGCCGCGCTGTGAGGTTCCGAACCACATCATTTCCAATGGTTCGTGTTTGGGTTGCGCAAAGATTCCTTGGGTGGCGCAGCGGTTCACCGCTGCGATTCAGGCGCGATGAAAAAGTCGCCCGGGAGGAGCAGGACGGGCAGCACCGTGTAGTAGAAACGAATTCTAGCCTTGGTGTAAGCGCGGGCGTCCTCGCTCCTGCCGGAACCCAACAGAGGCTGTTAAGGCTGCGCTGGGCTTTGACCCGCCTGCACCGCTCCCGCCGGAGGCGGTGCTGAACCTGCAGTCGACACCAGCGCCTGCCTCGCCGAGTCGGGTAACTTGTCGGCATTGGCCAGTAGCAAGCTCACCTGCCACATCTGCGTTTCCGAGAGCGACTGCGAATATCCAGGCATTCCGGTCAGACGGATTCCGTTCGCCACCTTCCAGTAAGTTTCTCCCGGCTCATCGTCCGTCACGCCCGCGCCGCGAAATAATTGTGGAGGCTTGGGAAACATCCCCTTCGACGCGGCGGTCTGCGCGTCCAAAGGCACTCCGTGACAGAAGGCGCAATTCTGCTTGTACACCTGCGCTCCAGCCAGATAATTCGACTCGTTCGCCGGGACCGGTACTGACTTCGGCATTTCTTTTTCCAGACGGGCGTGCTGGGCCTTCTTGGCCAGCATCTTCTCGAAAGGCATGGCAGATGCCGACGTGGCCACGGGCGCCATTCCAGTGGCGAAGTACACATACACCGTGAGCGGCACTACGAGCACGCCTACTACTAAACCGAGAATAAACGTCTTCAATCGGATCTCCTTTTTCCCTGGAGAGACAGTATACAAGCAGGTTGGATAAAAGGCAGCGGTGCGGATCAACAGGCAACGCACCCCTTTGCGTTCTTCGCGGCATCCTTTGTGATCCTTGCGATTGTGATTTCCCGTACGCCGGGAGGAACAACCTAACCGCAAAGCCCGCAAAGGTTGGCAAAGAAACACAAAAAGGAGCGGATAAGCGTGCGAGTGTCATCACTCCGCTTTCCCCGGCCGGACAGCTGAGGGCGGTTGTCCCCATGTGGAGCAAAAAGCAAACGCCGTCCGTTTCTGGACGGCGTCTGGCTGAAACATCAGCCTCGCTCGATTAGCGGTGTCCACCACCGTGCGAACCACCGCCCCCGCTGTGCGGCGCCGAACTGCTGTGCGAGCCACCACCGAAACTGCCGTGAGAACCGCCCGAGCTATGCGATGGCGCGGAGTAGTGTCCGTAGGAACCTCCGCCCCCTCTCGGCGAACTATAAGTGGGACGCTCTCCGTACCCGCGATATGGATTCGACCCAGCGCTGGAGCCGCCATACGATCGTCCCGAGTTGCCTTCCCAGGCATAGTCACGAGGCGCCGGCCTGACCGTGCCAGATGGCCGCGGAGTGCTGTATCCGCCACTGCGTCCCGTGCTCGGAGACGAATACGATCGCGGCGTGCTCTGGGTTGGCCGCGAGAATGTGCCCTCCGGAGGCCGAGGCACGTTGCGGTTCATCGCCGTCTGATTTGCTTCAGGCCGCGAAGGCTGACCTGCCCTCGCACCGGAACCGAGTTCACCCGCCGAAGGCGTTCTCGGCGTGCTGCCTGACCCACCCATACTTTGCGGCGGACGAGGCACATAGTGTCCTTGCGAAGCCGGAGTCTGTAGGGTCGGACGGTTCCCAGCTGTCGCGCTCTGCGGACCACGTGTCTCTGGCCCGCGTGCAGAGGGACTTGGCACATTCCCCGCACGCGAAGGCTCCACGCCGCGAGCACTCGGATTCCCCCGCGCACTCGCCGTCGAACCTGCCGAGCTGCCCACTCGCGCCGGGCTCGGCGGAGGCGTCATGCGGCTGACCGTCGGCCGCGAGGCCGCCGCAGACGAAGGTCTCGCCGTCGGCCGGTCCGCAGTCGGTCCCAGCCTGCTCTGCTGTGTCGGGCTGACTGAAGGTCCGTGCGCACTGGCCAGATTATGCAAGGCGCTTTCTGGAACCTTCACCATGTTTCGCGCAACCGGCAACGAATGCTGCAGCGTGTTGGCCGAAGCAGCCGTCAGTCCGTTGTGTGTGGTGGCAAATCGCGGCATCGCCGCGATGCCATGTTGCCCATAAAATCCTCGGTTCGTTCCGTTGTGGTTGTAATAGTTGTTGGTAATGTGGTTGATGTTCGTAATGTGCGTATTGCTGATGTTGATGTTGCGGAAGTAGCCTCGGCTGACGCCACCCCACCACGGGAAGAACGGTTCGCCCCAACCCAGCGGGCACCAGCCCCATCCGCCGCCAAAACCAAAGCCAAATCCGACTCCCCATCCCGGACCTCCGAACCATCCCACCAGCGCCGGCGCATACCACGGCCGCACCCAGTACGGACCCGGGGCCCATCCCCAGTACCCGCCGGTATAGACCCAGCGGCCATAGTGAAATGGGGCGAAGCCCCAGGGAGCGTCATCCTGCCAGGTCCATCCCCACGGATCGACCCAGATCCAGTGACCGTCACGATACGGAGCCCAATCGGGCCCAACATCATTAGGCGTCCAGACGTTGCCGTACTCAGAATCTTTCCGCCAGCTTCCGTGGTCGTCAAGGTCCTCGGAGCCTACCGTTCCGGGCGCAACATATTGCGCCGATACCGAGTGCTCTTCGCGCTGATCCCGCACCCGGCACCAGTCATCGAAACTATCGGGTGGAGGCGCAGGGTTCGTCTCATGCGCGAGCGATGTGCCACCAGTAAATCGGGCCTGCTCGCCGGAGTGTACTTTCACAGGCGATCCCTGGCCAGTCGCGTCGCCTTCACCTTTCCATACCGTGACCGTTGTGGCATCGTCATTCGGATCCACGTCGACACGGTAATCGCCAGACTTCTTCACCGTAAACGCCAGGTTCGGCGTGTCGATCTCATACACTTCGCCGCCATAAAGCTTGCCCACGTGGACATTCAGAGCGCCCTGGTGCAACTCCACCTGCACGACGTCATTATTGATGTTGGTCAGAGTGAGGCTGCTCTCGGAGTTGATCCGCAGCAGGCCGGTACCCACGTTCAATTCCGCGCGCGAATCCTTGTCAGCCCAGATGTTGTCCGCATTGGTCAGCGGACGGTTCGCCGACCCCGCTACCCAGTCGTCAACTCCACGCGGTTGTACCGACACCGACCCGCTCATAAACTCAAGACGCGCCACCCGGCCCGGAGGGTCATTCGCAAAAGCAGCCGTCGTCGCCAGCAATACCATTAATGCGCCAACTAACAATAACTTCGCCTGATACTTCATGGCCCGTCTCCTTGGAACACCGTCAGCTACCGCGGTGTTCTTGGCGTCTGTGCCCGGGGAAGCACAGCGCCTTCGTTAACTCTACAAGTATCAACCCCACTTCAGAGAATGAGTTGCGTGGTCCGCAGGTTACTTCGGCGGGCCAGCAGATGTCGGTAGCCTGCCCGCCCGTCGCCCGCCAGACCGCCTGTTTTCAGCGAGTTCAGGGCACATTTGGAGCAGTGTGGCGCGGGCGCCCTCGCCCGCGAAAAGCCGGGACCGGGGTGAACGGCCAGTGTAGGGCGGACACTCCCGTCCCCCGCGCCTTTGACGTTGTTTCTTGCACGCCGGGAAAATGGGTGTAAAATCGGACTCCCGTAGCAGTTGTTCCTCCCTCGCCACGGTGCATTTCGATGGAGAAACCCGGCATGAGAGCGAACCGCCACCACCACAACGTCCGATGGCTCCTGCCCCTGCTCTTGGCGCTAGCCTGTCACGCCTCCGCCGCCAGCTGGAACGAGAAGGTGCTCTACAGCTTCCAGGGCGGAAGCGACGGGCAGACTCCTGCCGGTGGAGTGGTGTTCGATAGTCAAGGCAATCTGTATGGGGCTACCGAGGCGGGCACCGTCTTCCAACTTGCGCCGCCAGCGAAAAAAGGCGACCCATGGACGGAAACCGTGCTGTATACCTTCAAAGGCAAGAACGACAACAATGACGGCATGCAACCCAGCGGCGGGTTGGTGATCGACAACTCCGGAGACCTGTATGGCACCACGGCTTACGGCGGCACTGGAGGATGCATTCTGTTGGGGATTCTGTACGGCTGCGGCACGGTGTACGAGCTATCGCCGCCACAGCAAAAGGGTGGACAGTGGACCGAGACAATCCTGTACAGCTTTCAAGGCGGCAACGACGGGTACTATCCGTGGGGTAATTTGACGTTCGATAAATCGGGGAACCTCTACGGAGCAACACAGTTTGGAGGTGGCAAGGGCACGCAATGCGATCCTTACTATCAGTACTGCGGGACGGTGTTCAATATGAGTCCGCCAAAGCAGAAGGGCGGCGCATGGACGGAGCAGGTGCTACACAGCTTTGCAGGCGGCACAGATGGAGTCAACCCCAACGGTGGGCTGATACTCGACAGCAAGGGTGCAATCTATGGAACAACGCCAACCGGTGGCAACCAGTTGTGTAACTTCGGGAATGGCAACGTCGGCTGTGGCATTGTGTTTCGGTTGGCCCCGCAGAAGAAAAGCGGGGCCTGGACAGAAAAGGTTCTACACAGTTTCACGGACGGCAGTGACGGTGCCGGGCCGGGCAGCTTAGTCCTGGGCGTCAACGGATCTCTGTACAGCGCTGCCTCAGGAGGCGCCAAAGGCGGGGGGGTCATCTTTCGTTTGGCGGCAGGTTCCGGTGGACACTGGAAGGAAACTGTCGTGTATGAATTTAGTAGCAACACCTACGGGTTCGGACCTGGTGTGTCGCACTTCGACCGTAGCGGGAACCTTTTCGGTACGACATACGATTTTCCTGAAAGTTACTCTGGCAGCGTTTTCCGCCTTAGGCCGCCGATCCTGAAGGGTAAGCCCTGGGTTATGAGCTTCCTGTATAAGTTCACGGGTGTCCCGGACGGCGTCTTTCCTTATCCAAATCTGGCCTCTGACAAGCATGGCGATCTCTACGGCACCACTCTGAAGGGTGGGAACACCGAAGCGTGCTACCCAGGTGGTTGCGGAATTGTCTTTGCGGTTTCGCCGTAGACCGCAGACTGGGATCATCGAATCAGAGGCTGGGGCGGAGCAGAATCTCAAAGGTTTAACAGGGAGAAATATATGAAGAGCGCAAGAAGATTGATTTCCACCGGGAAGTTACTGCTTACCGTCGCTGGCCTGATTTGCTGGCTTCTAGTTTTGTCTACCGGGCTCTATGCACAAATTTGCACGCCCGGCGCTCAGGGCACGAACGCCGTCTACAATTCAACGTGCTACACTGGCGGAAAATCGTGGCCGTTTACCATCCTCTACAATCTCAAGGGTTCGCCGGATGCTGACCATCCGATGGCGCCTCTGATCTTCGACAGGACGGGAAAACTTTATAGCACCACAGAATGGGGCGGCACGGGGCAGTGCCAGGGGGGGTGCGGGACGGTGTTCAAGGTTTCCCCGTAGATTGCGAATTATAGCCACAGAGTTGACACTCTCTTTGCCGTACGAGGAGAACAGAATGATGACTAGAACGAGATTCGTACATTATCCGGGTGCCCCAGGTTCGCGCCCCGATAGGTACGATCAGGCCGATACCCCGGTCTTGGGACGCTAACCTGGGTATCCCTACAGCTCGGTCATGTGCCGGACTTTTCCGACTGCGGCCCGGAAATTTGTCCGCCTGTCTGCCACAGTACCAGCAAACGCAACCTCTTCGGCGCCTGTTTGTTATAAACTGCCCACGGGTGCAATTCGCGCCGAAGCAATACCGGCCGCGGGTGCTGACGTGTGAGTCATGACCGAGGAAAAGGGCAAACCCGGCGAGCACGGTTCATCTGAGCCCCGTCCCGTCCAGCGCAAGAAATACGAAAAGCCCTTGTTCCGCTTCGAACGCGTATTCGAAACCATGGCCCTGGCCTGCGGAAAGATCAGCCCCACTGAATTTCAGTGCCGTTTCAACCGAAAGAATTCTTAGCCTCTCCATGACCCACCCGAGCGCCGAGACTCCGGAGGAAGCCAAATTAAACCTCGCAGCCGGCATTCTGCTTTCCGGCGGCAAGATTCACATGCGCGCGCTGGGAGCCAGCATGATCCCAGCCCTCTGGCCCGGCGATCTGCTCGCAATTGAATCTGCCTCCACGACCAACTTGTCTCCCGGTGAGATCGTGCTAGTTCATCGTGATGGTCGGTTCTTCATTCATCGATTGATCCAGTGTGGAAGCCCATCGGGCGCGCCTGACTGGGTCACCCGCGGCGACGCCTTGCCGCATCCTGATCCCCCGGTGGCGGCGCCCAATATGATCGGCCGCGTCTGCGGCATCGTCCGGCAAAATGGAATGCTCGTCCCGACAAGGATTCCATCCTGGGGCGCGCAAGTTTTTTCGCGGATGCTCCGACACTCCAACCTCCTCCGCGACCTGGCATTGCGCTGCCGCTTGCTACGCCGGAAGCTGAGCATCATAAGTTCGGATCGCTCGCCCAACTCCGCCTATTCCCACTTTCCTGCGGTCGCAAATTTCCCGGGAGAATGAGCCATCCGGCCAAAGCCTCCACGGTCACCATCCAGATCGGCGGGATTTCCGTGGGCATTCACAGTCAAGACGCGGCTTTCCGCGACATGTTGACGGCGCGCTACACGGGTTTCGTCATACCCACCCCGCATCCGGATTTCGAACTCGACGTCGAACTGATTGAAGCTTCCGCGCCGAATGTGGACGATGAAGTCCAAGTCACGCGGCAGAAAGACGACTGGACCCTGCACCGCGGCGATTTTCGCGCCACTTGGAATGCACGCACTGCCCGCGGGAAGGTATTTCAGGCGAAGAATCCCTACGCCATCGACTCGGTCTTGCGCATTGTCCACACTCTGATTCTGGCGCCCCAAGGCGGTTTTCTGGTCCATGCCGCAAGCGCGATTCGCAACGGCCGAGCATTCGTGTTTGCCGGCATCTCGGGCGCAGGCAAGACCACAATTTCGCGCCTCGCCCCACCCGACGCGCAACTGCTGACTGATGAGGTTTCCTACATTCGCTGCGACGACGGCGCGTATTCCGCCTGCGGAACGCCATTCGCTGGCGAACTGGCGCGCGTCGGCGAGAACTGCTCCGCGCCG
>Ga0206847_10124_pt1 | contig 26193 bp, 30 predicted proteins | sample Alteio_BWOrgCont_17_FD_152880 | JGI IMG/M metagenome (GOLD analysis project Ga0206847, IMG submission 152880) | Enriched cells from forest soil in Barre Woods Harvard Forest LTER site, Petersham, Massachusetts, United States -... | ecosystem: Environmental > Terrestrial > Soil > Temperate forest >... | reverse complement strand
CGAACACGGACTGAAGTAGACGGAACGCTCCGGCCCGGTCAAGGCTGGTCGCACTTGGTCACACTAAAATTGGGGGTTGGACCGGCGCGGCGGGTTCAACTACCTTAGGGGTTGGGGGAATATGCAAAAAGAACGCTATTCCGTGGCAGGCCCTCGCGGAATGGGGCCAACCGTTCCCGGGCTTTATTGCGAACCCCTTTGGCGTTTGGGAGGCCGAGGTGGCGCGAGGGCTTTGATGCGAATGGAGTCAAGGTTGGTCAAGGCTGGTCAAGATTCAGAATGAGGTTTGATCACGCGAAACGATACCCGCGCCCGTTCCGGGCGTGAATCGATATTGGACCGGGGAACCCCAGGCGTTGCCTGGGGCTGGTGTGCTTCGGCGCCTTTGGCGCGGGGAACGGTCCGGGTTGGTCAAAGCTGGCAAAGCGAGTCAAAGCCCGTGATTTCGGGGATGGGCGCGAGGGTTTCTTGACAGGATGGACGGGATTTACGGGATTTGGGAGTGGACGGAATGGACGTTGTGGACCGGGTGGACGCTGCGCGCGGTCCGACTAAGTCGCACTTGGTCAAAGTTGGTCGCACCAAGAAGCGGAGGCGGGACGGTGGGCAGGGGGCGGGAATTTTTTGACAGGATGGACAGGATTTACGGGATTTGGGAGTGGAGAATGGACGTTGTGGACAAGGTGGACGGGCCGCGCGGTGTGACCAGGTCGCACTTGGTCAAAGTTGGTCGCACCTGAAGCGGTGGTGGGACGGTCGGCAGGGGGCGGGAATTTTTTGACAGGATGGACAGGATTTACGGGATTTGGGAGTGGACGGAATGGAAGTTGTGGACAGGGTGGACGCTGCGCGCGGTGTGACCAGGTCGCACTTGGTCAAAGTTGGTCGCACCTGAAGCGGTGGTGGGACGGTCGGCAGGGGGCGGGGATTTTTTGACAGGATGGACGGGATGGACGGGATTTGGGAGTGGACGGAATGGGCGTTGTGGAAAAGGTGGACGGCCGCGCGGTGTGACCAGGTCGCACTGGGTCAAAGTTGGTCGCACCTGAAGCGGAGGTGGGACAGCGGTTGTCCAACCAGTGTCCGCAAGATGCGGGCATGAAAAAACGATTCAATTTCTTCAAGACCAATGACACGGAGATTCTGATCACAACTTTTGGCCAGGCCCGGCTGGTTTGCCGGGCCGACGGGACGGTGGAATTGCGCGGGGGCGAGCCGGGGGACCGGACCTCGGCCAAGGAATGGGTTTCGCTGTTTATGCACGAGGCCGCGCTGCGGTTCGTGAAATAACCGGTGGTTTTCTAATTTGGCGGGGACGATGCACCACCTTTCGCAGGCAACGCGTTAGCAGCGTCTCCGATTGCGCCGCAACCGGGCGCGGACGGCGCGGCGCGCCAGTCCCCAACGACTCAGGACACGATCAAATAACCTTCATTCTTGCCAAGGGGATGCGGCCCCGGCATCTTGGGGGCATGCAGTCCCATGAATTACTGCGCGACGTGTTGCAAAAATCCGGCGCCAAGCAACTCGCCTCGGCCACCGGCCTTTCCCTCTCGATGATTTACAAGTGGACCGAGCCGCCTAATCCGGCCACGGGCAGTGGCGCGGCCAATCCCCTGGACCGGATCGCGACGCTTCTGCAATGCACGGGCGACCCGCGCATCGTGCAATGGATTTGCCAGCGGGCCGGCGGATTTTTCATCGAAAATCCCGCGGCGACCCGCCAAAACCCGGAACGGCTGATTCCGGCGACGCACGAGATCATCCAGGAATTCTCGGATTTGCTGGCGGTGATTGCCGCGGCGGTCGCGGACAACCAGATCACGAACCAGGAGGCGACCGACATCCGGGGGCGCTGGGAGGAATTGAAATCGGCCACGGAGGGTTTTGTGCAATGTTGCGAGCAGGGAAACTTTCAACCGTTGAAACCGGCCAATGGGGCGAAGGCTCCGCCCGGCGCGCACAGAACAGTGCCGCGCCCGGCCAGCCATTGACCCTTGGACCGGCGCGATACGGCAGATCTGGGTATGGAGTCCCGCCTTCAGGCGGCAGGGCGTGGGAAGACTTGCCGGTTGGAAGAATTCTCAACTTGCCCAACTATGCTACCGCCCCGCCGGCTGAAGCCGGAACTCCATACCCGGAGGCGAACCACTCCGCCAAGGCGAGGAAGTCAAACGCCTTCCCAAAATCGTCAGCCCAGCGGCGCGCTTGATAATCTGACCGTTAAAATCGACGTTTTTCCCGGTGGCAGGGTGACCTTGTTTCGGGCCACGTTCCCCGACTCGACACAGACCATTTCCAGGTATTCATCATTGCCAAAATCGGCCGTCTCCCGCGCCTTGGCGATCCACGGATTCCAAACCACCGTCGAGGCCGAGCCGTCCTTTTCCACCCGAATCTTGCGGCCGAGGATGGGATCGTGGATTTCCACGGGCGCGGCGGTATCCAGATACACGCGGTCCACTTCGGATTCGATGCGAATGGCATCGTTCGTCTCGGTTTTTTGCGCGAAGTCCTCGACCTTGTCCTCGTAAACCGCGTCTTTGAGTCCCGTAATGGTCACCGCGCCGATATCGCCCACAGTAAAATAAGTGTGGAGGCAGTTCTCAAAAACAAAATTCTCATCCGGTGACTTGTTGGTCACAATTAATTGAAGTTCGAGAGTGTCGCCGACCGTGACGATATAATCGGCCGAAAACGGCATCGGGCTGCCGGCCTCCGGATAATCCGGGAGATGAAAGCGGAGGCTTGTGCCGCCACTGGATGAGGAGCAGATTTCCTTAAGTTCCCAATCCTTGATCCGGGCATATCCGTGCGAGGGCTGTCCGTCGCGCGCGCCAAACCAAGGCAGGATAATGGGTATTCCCCCGCGAATGGCGTGTCCCTGATCGTAACGGCTAAACTGGCTGAGGAATAATAATGGCGGTTCGTTCCGCTTTTGAAAATGAACGACATGCCCGCCGTGGAGGAAAATCTCGGCGGTGCTCCACTCCGTGTTTACGTTGATCACCGACAAATCGCCCTGCCCCTCCAGGAAGCTTACGCGGCCGGGAATTTCGAGGCGCTTTTGCCAATCGGCGGATTTTTCCAGGTTCATGAGAGAATCACTGTCTGATACAAAAAATCAGCCGCGACGTAAATACATTTCCGCGACGTATATTTCCGCGCGGCACCGTTTTACCGAACGGTGCCAAACACGCTGTTCATTACCATCTCCTTGATTTTCCAGATCATCGCCATGGTGAGCGCGAGCGGCAGCAGCACCAGAAACAATAGAAGCCCGGGATTGAGATTCCACGGGATCGAATTAATCAGGTTCGCGACGACCACCGGCATTTTATCCGGAAAATCGAGCAAGACGACCCAGGCCAGCGCGACCAAAAAAACACCCACCACGAGGACGCGGTTCAGTCCGGTGAATTGCCGGGTCTCCTGCCGCAGGCTCTCGTCCGGCAGCATGGCGGCCAGCCGGAGCAACACCAAGTTCAGATTGCTCAGGAACACGAGGCCGGAAACCGCCATCAAACCAACGGCCGCCAGAAACAGCGGCTCGCCCGGCAATTGACTCCACCAAAAAAGAAACGGGCTCAACCCCAGGTTAACCAGGCAGAGAAGCTTGGCGCGGTCCAGGGCGAGGATCCAAATTCGCTCCTGCTTCTGGAAATGGCCCAGTTGCCAAACGCCAAAGGCCAGCCAGGCGGTGACGGCCACGGGGGCCAGAATATTGAAGGTGTGCAACACGCTCGTCGCGGTCTCCACGCACACAATGAACGCGACCGGCAACCCCCAAAACAAGGCCGAGAGCCCCCGCACCATGCGCCCCAAAGATTGCATTAGTTCCGCCTTGGGAACCGCGCCGCCGGTAATGGTCTCGGGTGTCATTATAAACAATAAACAACCGTTCATCGCCCGGTTGCGGGCGCATTTTCGGGAACCGGGGCTTGAAATGTCAAGCCCGCCCCGTTAAAGTTAGCGACTGAACGCGGAAAAGTACTTGCAACCATCGTTTTCGGTGCTACCCTCCGCGTTCCTTTTAGAAAAATAAAGACTTATGGCAAGAATTTGCGAATTAACGGGCACCGGGCCGATCAAAGGCAGTCACATCTGGCGCAGCGGTAAAGCCAAGAAAAAAGGCGGCATCGGCACGCATGTGACGGCGATCACCAAGCGGCGCTTTTTCCCGAACCTCCAGCGCGTGAAGGCGGTGGTCGATGGCGAGGTCCGCTACATCCGCGTCACCGCCAACGCCCTCAAAAAGGGTTTGGTCACGAAGGCGCCCAAGCGCACATGGAAGAAGCCCGAGGCGAAGGCAGCCGACGCGAAAAAAGTGGCCGCGAAGGCCTGAGTCGTTTCCGATTCGGCGGCGTGGCTATTTACCCTTCATCCGGTGCATGGCCACCCGCTTCAATTCACGATCAGACTCGCGTTTCTTGAGATCCTCCCGCTTGTCGAACTGAACCTTGCCCTTGCCTACCGCAAGGGCCACTTTCACGCGCCCGTCCTTCCAATAAAACGATAGCGGGAACAGCGCGTTTCCCTTCACCGAAGCCAGCCCGAATAATTTCCGGATCTCGGTCCGGTGCAATAACAGTTTGCGGGCGGCTTTGGGAAGATGATTTTGGAGGTTGCCGTGCGAGTACTCGTCAATGTGGGCATTGTAGAGAAACACCTCTTCCTTTTCCACGCGCGCGAAAGCATCCGAGATCTGTCCCCTGCCCGCCCGCAGGGCCTTGACCTCGGTGCCTTTTAAAACGATCCCGGCTTCGTAGGTTTCCAGGATTTCGTAGTCCCGGCGGGCCTTTGGGTTGGTCAGGATATCAGCCATAAAAAGCGGCTGGCGCCCGTTTGGTCAGTCCACATCATCCATCGTCCGCCAACCGGATGCGGATTAATGCTTCTTTTTCTTCTTGGTGTTATTGGCCGGGCGTTCGGTCTCGGCGAGTTCCGGCAGATCCCAACCGGTCTTTTCCTCGATGATCTCCAGCAGGGCAATATCCGCGGCGCCCATTCCGGTCACGTCGGCCAACAGGGGACGGCTAATGCCGCCACCACCGGAGTTGAGCTGCCGCACACGGCGCGAAACGAGGTTGATTAGAACGTTGGGGTTGCCAACTTTCTCCAGCGCTTTTTTGCAATAATCGGCGTTCATTATTATATAGAGTCGAGCCGGATAGGCTACCACCGCCGAGGGGAATGGCAACTTAAATAATCGAAAAAATTGAAAGCGGGCAAACCCAACCGGAGATTCCCGCGCCTTCTCCCCTTGGCCGACCAGATCGCGGCATCTCTGGAGGTTGCTAATGGACGTCCGCCTTCACCCGGCCCGGCTTCACTTTTCGGAAAAGAAAGACCAGTGGGACGCACAGCAGGCAGACGATTCCGAAGAGTTGGAAATTATCGACAAACGCCGCCAATTGCGCCTGTTGTTGCATGACACCGTAGATGATGGCGGGTGCTTGGTTGGCGGCCGCCCAAGAGCCCGATTGGCTCGTGAGCGCGGCGGTGATGGCAGCCAGACGTTCCTGATAGATTGGATCGTACGGCGTTAGATGCGTAATCATGATCGCCTGATGCGCCTGTGAAGCCCGGTCAATGATGGTGGTGACCGCCGCGATCCCCAGACCACCGCCGAGGTTGCGCATCAGGTTGTAAATGCCGCTCGCATTCCCGATCTGCTCCTGGCGCAACTGTCCCATGGTTATCGTGGTCAACGGCACAAAAATGAGACTCACGGCGATGCCATTCACGACGCTCGGCCAGATGATATCAATCCGCCGCATTTGCACGTTCAAGCCCGACAGCAGGAACGAGGCCCATGTCAGCAAAAGAAAGCCGGTTACAATCAGCCAGCGATGCGACACTTTAGTGATCAGGCGTCCCACCAGGATGGTCGCCAAAAACGCGCCGATGCCCCGCGGGCTCATCACCTCCCCGCTCACCATGGCGGAATAGCCGAGCAATGTTTGCAGAAAAATCGGGAGCGCGGCGGTGGTGCCATAAAGAACGACGCCAACCAGTGTGATGAGCGCGACCCCGGTTCCAAAATTCCGGTTTTTCAAAACGCGCAAATCGACGATCGGGTATTGCGTGGTCAACTCGCGAATAATGAAGGCCAAAAAGGAAATGACGGACACGGCCGCGAACCAGCAAATCCAATTGGATTCAAACCAATCCTCCTGCTGCCCCTTGTCCAAAATGATCTGCAACGTGGCCAACCAAACGGTTAACAGCGCAAAACCGAGGGAGTCGATTTTCTGTACCTTGGCGGACGTGATGTAAGGGGGATCCTCAATGAAAGACCGGGCCAGTATGATCGCCATCAGCCCCACCGGCAGATTGATATAGAAAATCCAGCGCCAGGAATAGTTATCGGTTATCCAGCCGCCCAGGGTGGGGCCCAGAATCGGCGCGACGATCACGCCCATCGCAAACACGGCCATTGCCTGGCCCCGCTTCGCGGGCGGGAAGCTTTCGAGCAAAATCGCCTGGGAAATGGGCATCATCGCGCCTCCGCCCACTCCCTGCAGGATGCGGGCCAGGATCAAAAAAGCAAGGCTGCCGGCCATGCCGCACAGCACGGAGGCGATGGTGAACAGGCCGATGCAAACCACCAGCAGCCGCTGGCGTCCGAAGCGCAGCGAGAGCCAGCCGGTTATGGGCAGCACAATCGCATTGGAAACCAGATAGCTGGTCAGCACCCAGGTTGCCTCGTTCGTCGTTACGGAGAGATTGCCCGCGATATGGGGCAGCGAAACATTCGCCACCGAAGTATCGAGGACCTCCATGAACGTGGCGGACATAACCGCCAGCGCAATCAGCCAGGGATTGTGCCTCGGCGGCTGCCACGCTTGGGAGGCGTTCGTACTTGTCGCGGCCATTCCGAGCCTTATTCAGTTTTAGAGTGCCGTTGCATGACAAAACCCAGCAACGCTACGGCCACAACGACAAAAACCACGCAGACGACCGCAATCACGGGATCAGAAACCGGCCGCTCGCCGATCTGAACCGAGGGAACCGCCGACATGCCCGGCCCCAAACCTTGAATCGCCGACACCGGGTCATCGAACACGATCCTCACAGGCACCCGTTGAACAATTTTAACGTAATTTCCCACCGCATTCTCCGGAGGCAACAGGCTGAAACGCGCGCCGCTCCCGGATTGCAGGCTCTCCACATGGCCGCGAAATACACGGTCCGCCATCCCCTCCACTTTGATCCGAACCGGCTGGCCGGCGCGTATTTTGGAAGTCTGTGTTTCCTTGAAGTTGGCGGTCACCCAAATCTCCGGCCGCACAATCGCCAGCAAAATCTGGCCCACTTGCACATAAGCGCCCTTTTCAACCATCTTGCGGGTGATTCGCCCCTCAACCGGCGCGGTAATTTTGGTGTACGAAAGTTCCAGCTCGGCGGCCCGCAAGTCCGCCTCGGCCTGGCCAACTTTCGCCCGGGCCTCGTCGTAAAGCTTTTCCGTGGCGGCAAGCTCGGCCCGGGACTCGACCACTCGTGACGCGTCACTCGCGGCCTTTTGAAGGTCAGCCTGCCAATTGGCTTTGGCGGTGGTCATAACCGCCTTGGACGTGTCAAAGTCCTGCTCGGAAATGGCTTTATGGACGCTGTTGGTCCACAAATTACGGGAACGGTTCCATTTGGTTTCGGCGTCCTGATAAGTGGCCTCGGAGGCGGCCGCGCCGGCCTCGCTTTGTTTTTTGGTCGCCTCGGCCGTATTCATCCGGGCCCGCATCAGGTCAAATGCCGCCACGATCGCCTCCTGACTGGCTTGGGCGCTTTGGATCGCCGCGCGTTTCTGGCTGACCCGGACGTCATTATCGCGGGGATCGATTTCGACCAGCAAATCGCCCGCCTTGACGCCCTGATTTTCAGTTACGTGGGTCTCCAGCACCTCCCCGGCCACCTTGGAGGCGATTGAGGCGACGTGGCCGTCAACAAAAGCGTCGTCCGTGGATTCACGCGCCCAGTTCTCCGCCAAATAACTGAGCCCGTAAAAAAGCGCCACGCCAAAAATCACCGCGCCCAAAACCAGCCGCACCCATTGCATGGGCTTGGGCTGGGGAGGGGCCACGGTGAGAGTACCTGGTGTTTCCGGGTTTGAGGATGAAGGTGACTTGGTCGTTTCCATCGAAGTTCAACAGTTAGATTTTATCTTGGGCTCCGGGGTTTTGTTTTATCCCGCTTTGCGGCTCCATTCATAAACAAGGTGACGATGCGTTTCGCCGTGGCCCGGTTTAAACGCATTTCCGGCGATATCAGGTTGGCCCGGACATGGAAACCGAGCGCGCCGTAGATGCCATAGGCGAGGTCCCGGCTGTCCAACCGATCATCCAGCGTACCCGCGGCCAGGCCCTGTTTGATGACGTCATGAATAAACTCAAAGTTTCGCCGGCGCTTCTCCTTGATCTCCGGGTTGACCGGCATCTCGCCCGCCGCGGCATAGGCGCAGGAAAAGGCCAGGCGGGTCAAATTCTGGCGCTCCCGCAGGAAATTGAATAACGATGTCAGCATCTCCGTGAGTTGCTCCTCCACGCCGGTCTGGCGCGTGACGGCGGCCCGCATGCGTTTGAAACATTCCTCGTAGGCATAATCCAGAAGCGCGTTAAACAAGCCCTCCTTGCTCTTGAAATAATAATAAAGCGTCGGCTTCGTCACGCGGGCCGCCGAGACAATCTCCTGCAGCGACGTGCCCGAGTAACCGCGCTGGGCAAACAAGTCCAGCGCGGCCAGGAAGATTTGGTCGCGGCAGTCACACGCGCTCTTTTTCGCGTTCATATACCGTACGGTAGGTATAAGCATCGCCAAAGTCAAGTTGCTTGTGCCGGGAGGGAATCCGCGCCGGTTTAAGAATTCGTTAATTTCCGGAGAACATCCGCCACTCCAAGCCTGGCGATCCAAACCGTTTTATGACGCGACGTCTTTCCGCGGACAATTTGCACCGCCGACCGCGCGCAATCCAGGGTCTCCGCCAGCAAATCAATCAACGCTTGATTGGCCGCCGCATCCACGGGCGGCGCTGTGACTTTGATTTTCAATTCGCCACCCAGCGGCGGACCAATTTCGTTTTTGGACGCGCGCGGCTGAAGTTTCACCATAAGCCAGGTCCCGTCCGCATGAGTTTTTAAGAATTCAGCCATCTTGATTCCTAATCTTCCGGTCCCCTGCTTTGCGTCTCCGCGCCTTTGCGCCTTTGCGTTATCAGCGGGAATTGGGCCAACGCCGCCAGGGCGTTCTCCGCGACTTTGGCCGCCGGCTCGCGCGCGTCGAGCGCGATATGACCCGCCGCGCCAAAATCAAGCCCGTCCTTGAGCTGGATTTGCACGGCCATTTGTTCCGCGGATAACTCCCGTTTGCGGGCCAGAAGCGTGGCCGCGTCGGCGTCCAGCGTGATCACCGCGTCCGGTTTCGGAAAAAGCGGCAGCAGCACCTTGAGCAACCAAGCCGGTCCGGCGTAACGCACCGAATCCGGATCCAGGAGATAATTGTAAAAATAGCGGTCGATCAATACCAGATGGTTTCGCCGCGCCAAGGGCCGGACGCGCCAGAAATACGCGATATTGGCCAGGAAAATGTTTTTCAACAAACGCAACGCGGAGAGCACTGAGTTCACGACACCCTTGGCGGCGGGCGGTTTTCGGGGCGTGTCACGGTAATCCGGCAGCGGAAATTCGATCGCGCCGAAGATCGCCGGACGCCAATGAAAATAGCGAACCCCGGCAAATCGTCCGGTCTCCGCCGCCATCCGGCAGACATTCCGGGCCATCGTGGTTTTTCCTGAACCGTCCAAACCGATGATCACCGCGAAAACGCCGCGCCCGGCCTTCGGTCTGGCGGCGGCTTGATCTTCTTTGGCGAGAATCGTGGCGATAAACTCCGCGAACCGCGCGCTCGATTCAGTTTTTCCCACCGTCGCGAACTCGGCCATGAATCCCGTGCCCGCGTGCGCGAGGCATGAATTTCGCCGGGAATCCTCCGTCCACATAAACGCATGGGAAAGGTAACCATGACGCGGATGGCTGGCGGATACCCTCCGCAGACCAGTATCCACTCCCACACGAATATGACGCGCAAAAAGGCCGCCCTTAAACAATACCCGCCACCGCCGCACCCGGTCGCCCAATTTCCATTGCGCGGCGCGGACGGGCTCCCGGGTCGCGTCCATTCTCTGAATCAACCGCTTCTGCGGCGGAAACAACATCTCCAAACCCCGCATCAATTCGTCAAAGCTACCGCTCTCCGGCGCGGAGGAGGCGAACAACAGCGATATTCCGGCCGGGCGCCGCAATCGCTCCCATAAGCGCCCCGCGTCCGCCAAAATATTTCCCATTAGCCCGCGAGCACGGGCGGGTTGCGATAACGCCCGAAGAATAATGGCCCGCCTTATCTGGGAGCAAAGCGCGCGACTAAAATCCCCGGTCGCCATCCGCGAATGCAATTCCGCCACCGCTCCACCCGCACGGCCAAACGCCTCGACCAAAACCTCGCGCAATCGCCCCTTATCCGGGCATTGCTCATAAAGCGCCACCAGACGCGCACGATAACGGTCACTCAGGTGACCGCGCCAGAGCACCTGCAAGAAAAGCAGCGCGGCCTCAAAATAGGCATCCGGCACGTAAAAGTTCTCCCGCTTCCTCCGTGACTCCAAAATCGCGCGCGCCGAAAGCACCGGAAAGACCCGCCAACGCGCCTCCGTCTCGAAATCCATGCGCACGAAACTATTTCCCGGCCCGCAAAAAGTCCACGATTGGTCGACGTACCGCGCCCGGTGAACCAGGCGATACTCCGTCTCCGCCGCCGCCGCGTGAAGGCATTCGCAAAAACGCCCGACATCCGCCGGCTCCAGAATCAGGTCAACGTCCGACGTGTCATCATCAAAAATGTTCTCGTAGTTTCGGAGGACGCAATAGCGAATACCCTTGGATTCCAGCAAATCAAAAAAGCGGGTCAAAAAATGGCGGCGCGGAATCATCAAATTCAAGTCTCACCCAATACCGCCCGTACATTCCTGGCGGCATGAAGTATGCGCACAACCTGAATCGGCGCGGCTTGTCTCCGGTAAATGATTAGATAATTGCGGACGCGCCAAAACCGGAGCGATTCACTTGCCAGATCACGGCGCAAATGCCCGGGGTTCGGCTTCCCGGCGACAGTCCGAATTCCCTCAAAAATCTCGCCGCGCATCCGGTCGGCCAAGTCCGGGTCTCCCACTTCATCGGCATAGTAATTCCATATTTCGATTAGGTCTAATCTCGCGGCGGAAGCAAGTATGAACTTGCTCATTTCAATTTTCTGGATCGGAATGCTTTGCTCATCGCTTTCAATTCCTCCTCAACCTCCTCTCCGGGGATGCCCTTGCCTTGATCAAGTTCGTCCAATCCCTGTTGAATCTTCAATCGAACCTCCTCCAGAGCGGTCGGAATTGCGGTTGCGGGACGGATCAAGACACCGTCTTCCCGCTCCTCGGAAATAAAAAGGCTTCCATCATTAAATCCATAACGCCTTCTGACTTCGGACGGCAAGACAATCGCCCCTCGTCGTCCGACGTGACCTGAACGTGTGGTCGTAGATAATTTACTCATACGTCAGATTATCCGCTTTTCCTCTTTTCCACAACTTCAAAATGCGATATTTGCCATGCCAGCCGCTGCGCCTGCCCGCCGTAACATCCTCGGGTGGGAGGACCCATGGTCGTCAATATTCGTCCGTGTTCGTCCACCCTGTCCATTTAGTCCACGGCCCTCCATTTCGGTCCGTATCTATACCAGACCGGGCACGCGTCCCGTTGAGCTTTGATTCCCCTTTACCGCGTTTCACCCCCCTCCTGGCCGAAATCCCCCGCATTCTTCGCGTCTTCGTGCCGTTCCCGCGCCATAGCGTCTTCGCGACGGCGGGTCCGCACCTTTGCGTTACCTCCCTCCCCCACCTCGAAACGCGATTCACTTTGACTAGGTGTGACCAACTCGGACTCGCCCGCGCCGGTCGCCTGCGAGAGCGTCCCGTTCGAGCAGTCCACCCCCTCCGCCGATTCCTTCTCATCCTTTGCGTCTTCACGTCTTTGCGCCTCAGCGTTAACCCCCGCCTCGCGGTGCGAATCGCTTTGACCAACTGTGACCAACCCGGACTCGCCCGCCACTTCCTCTTTCACCACCCCCTCCGCCAAATCCTTCTCCCCCTTTGCGTCTTCGCGCGCCTCGACCGACCTCGCCGAAGTCTCGGCGTTAACCCCCGCCTCTTGCTTTGACTCGCTTTGACCAACCGCGACCGACCCGGACTCACCCGCCCCGGTCTCAGTCCCAGGAATGGCGACCGTCCCGGTCGTCTGCGGGAGCGTTCCGCCTGTGCAGTCCGCCTCCTCAGCCTTTTCCCCCTCCACCAAATCCCCCTCCCCCTTTGCGCCTTCGCGCCTCTGCGTCTCCGCGTCAACCCCCGCCTCGAGGTGCGACTCACTTTGACTGGGTGCGACCGGCCCGGACTCGCTCACCCCTTCCTCCTTCACCGCCGCCTCCGCCAAATCCTTCTCCGCCTGTGCGGGAACGGCGGGAAGACGCAAAGGGGGACGGGGATTTGGCGAAAGCGGGGGTGAAGGAAGGGGTGACGGTCGCGGTGGATGAGTCCGGGTTGGTCGCACCCAGTCAAAGTGAATCGCACCTCGAGGCGGGGGTTAACGCAGAGGCGCAAACCCGCCGTCGCGAGGACGCCATGGCGCGGGAACGGCGGGAAGACGCAAAGGGGGAGAAGGATTTGGCGGAGGGGGTGGTGATGGAGTCCGAGTTGGTCGCAGTTGGTCAAAGTGAGTCAAACGAAAAGGCGGGGGTTAACGCGGAGACGCAAACCCGCCTTCGCGAGGACGCCATGGCGCGGGAACGGCGCGAAGGCGCGAAGAATGAGGAGGATCTCGGTCAGGCAGGGGATGAAATGCGGTAAAGGGGAATCAAAGCTCAATGGGGGGCGCGCCCGGTCTGGTATAGATACGGACCGAAATGGAGGGGCGTGGACTGGGATGGACCCTCCTTCGCGAGGACGCTACGGCGGGCGGGCGGGGACGGGGTGGACGAAGTGGACGGACACGGACGGGGCACATGCACCCATTCTTTATTTCGGTGGCCGAATGTGAATTGAGTTTGTGAATTGATTCGGGCCGGTGCCGGGCGTAGAATCCTGGTTTGACGGTTGAATGAAAGCGCTCTCGATCAGAACATCCGTGGTCCGCAAACGATGCGGAATGGGCCGGGTGTCGGGTTTTCCGGCGTTTACGTTGATCGAATTGCTGGTGGTGATCGCGATTATTGCGATTCTCGCGGCGATGTTGCTGCCCGCGCTGGGCAAGGCGAAGGCCAAAGCGAAACGGATTCAGTGCCAGAGCAATCAACACCAGATCGGGCTCGGATGGATGATGTATGTCAGTGACAATAATGACACGTATCCGTGGATGCGCGGCTGGGGCGCGGCGGGCGGGCAAAGGGGCACTTACTCCGTTAATGCCTCCGTGGGCTATTCCTTTGGCGTGACCACCTGGCCCACCAACCGGCCGTTGAACAAATACGTTCCCGCGGTCAACACCTGGCAATGTCCGGCGGACAAGGGGGATCCCAACTACTCCGCGAAAAACTGCTTCACCGACTACGGAAACAGTTACTGCCCGGAACACGATTTCGATGTTTGGCGGGTGCAGCACATCACCGCGGATACCGACCCCAGCTATGCCGGCGGGGCCGTGCCGATCACCACGAGCCAGATCATTCGCGCGGTCTCCAACAAAATCATCCAGGGCGACTGGGAGTGGGAAAACCAAAGTTACAATTTGAATACCGCGGCCGGCGCCTGGTGGCATAATTCCCAGGGCGAACGGCGTTTCAACATGCTCTTCGCCGACGGGCACGTCGAATTTTTCCAATTTCCCGCCGATACGCCCCAATACCAATACGAAGCTCCGAACCCGGGATATTTGTACTGGTAGGGCGGGTCGCGCTGCGACTGCCCCGCGTTCAGAAACGGGCGGAATCGTTCGAAACCCAACGCGCCAAGCATGCCTCGCGCCTCCGGGTATGGAGTCCCGCCTTCAGGCGGCGGGGCGCCGGCAGACAAAGTGATTCAAGAACTCTAAACCCGCCCGACAATGCCGCAGCCCCGCCGGCTGAAGCCGGAACTCCATACCCGGGCACGAAAAATCCCACCGCGCCTTGATTGAACTGCGCCGTCCGTGACTTCGGCCTCGCGACGGTGTCTCCCCGGCTTTTACAAATTTTTTACGATCTTTTGACGACTGAATGACAACGCCGATAACGCTGGAGGGCAAATTGAGGATATGAAAATGAACTATCTGACAATTACCGTGGCGGTGGCGCTCCTCCTCGGGGCCGGGATCGATCCGCTCTTGGCGGGCAACTCCGGGAATGATTTGAAGGCGGCGGCGGTGCGAGCCACGGCGGAGGACCCGGCGACAGCCGCGGCGGCCCGGGCGGAATTGCGCGGGGCGGGTCCCGCCGGACTGGACGCGTTGTATGACGCGAACGCGGAATTCGCGGGATTGTTTCGAAACGAAACTTTGTTTGGTCCCGCTCCCGGGATTCCCCAGGCGACGAATAGCGCGTGGAAAAGCTTTTGCCAGGCGGCGGATGAGATCGGCGCCCAGCATGACGACGCGGTGTCGCGGCTCTATTGGTACAAGGATTTTGAGCAGGCGAAAGCCGCGGCCAGGGCGGCGGGGAAGCCGATTCTTTCGCTACGATTATTAGGCAATCTGGACGAGGAATTTAGTTGCGCCAACAGCCGGTTTTTCCGGACCACGCTTTACCCCAACGCCGAGGTTTCCAAATACTTGCGCGACCATTTCATCCTCCACTGGAAATCGGTGCGGCCCGTGCCGCGGATTACCATCGACTTTGGCGATGGCCGCAAAATGGAGCGTACGATTACCGGCAATAGCATTCACTACATTCTCATGCCCGACGGACAACCGGTGGACGCGCTTCCTGGTTTGTACGGGGCGAAGGCGTTTCTCCGCGGGCTGGCCGCGGCGGAACGCGAGGCGGCCGAATTGTCGCCGCTGGAGGGCGCGGCCAGAGAGGCCCATCTGCGGCAGTATCACGAGCGTTGCCTGGCGGAAACAAGCGATTTGGCGGCGCGGGATGTGAAGACTGCGGGCATCAAGATTTCCGGCGACCCGGAATCGGCCGCGCCCGGACAAGTTGACGGCCGCCCGGCGGCATTGAAAGAGTTGGACAAGCTCGGCGATTCCGATTGGAACCGGATCGCGTTTCTCCATCTCGATGATGGGGCTCTCGACCCGTCGTCGAGGGCACTGATTACGTCCAAAATTCCCACGGCGATTGACGCCGGGAGGTTGACCGGATCAAAAATGGCCGTGGAAAATCCTTTGACCGCGACGATACTCAATCTCCAACGATCCATTTCCGGGGACACGGTGCGCAACGAGTATTTGCTTCATGCGCGTCTGCACTCGTGGTTTGCCTCCGGGGTCCCGGTTGGGAGTGTTGACCGACTGAATGCCAGTGTTTACGCCCAACTGTTTCTCATGCCGGACTCGGACCCGTGGCTCGGACTGGCGCCCGCCAATACGTTCACCGGATTAGACATTGATCATGCGACGCCGTCCCCAAGGAGCGGTAGACGGGTTTCCTTTCAACCCAAATCAATTCAACCTCCAGCCAAATGAAAATCCAAATAAAGTTTCCAGTCTTCATCCGCGCTGCCATTCTCGTTGCGGCTCTCGCCCTGATGCCGGGCCGCTTGGTGGCGCAATCACCTGACCAAGGTTTGGTGGCCCACGAGTGGGGGACATTTACCTCATTCCAGGCGGCCGATGGTGTTTTGCTGAAATGGCGCACGCTGGCCGCCTCCGGCCTGCCGGCGTTTGTCGTCCATTATAATCAACCGGGGCCCGGACTTTATGCGCTCGGTGATCCGGTTTTGACGCCGCCGAAAGCGGAGATTTACTCGTTGCAGCGGATGGAAACACCGGTGGTATATTTTTACAGCCACACTAATCAGACAGTGGATGTGCGCGTCAATTTTCCCCACGGTTTGATTACGGAATGGTATCCCGCCGCCAGCCAGTACGGGCCTTCGCACCCGGCCGTGACCCGCGACGGCAGCCATTCGCCCGACTACATCCCGGGCACGGATTCCGCGACCAGCATGATTCGCTGGAACGGTTTGCGAATTCTGCCGGTCGCGGAATCAAAGGACACCGGTGCCTGGCGCATAATGGGGTGTGGGTCGTCCCCAATCGCCCCGGCTGCGGGATCAACGGATGCCAGTGCCTATTTCCCACAGGACAAAAGCGGGAGCCATTATTTCGCCGCGCGGGAAACGGACGCAAATCCGGTTGTTACCGGGCCGGGAACGTTGTCGGCCGCGCCGGAAACCGAGAAGTTCCTTTTCTATCGCGGGGTGGGCAACTTCGCCACTCCGCTGGTGGTGACCATGCCTTCGGACGACGTGCTGACCGTCGAAAACAAGGGCAAAGAAACGCTCGCGCGGGTGTTTGTGGTGGGCGCGCGGGATGGCGTGGCTGGCTTTGCGGATATTGGCGAATTGAAACCGGGCGTCCGCAATGCGGTGCCGTTGAACTTTTGGCAACCGGCGTCCGCTAGAGAGCAAATGGAAGCGCAATTGAGTGAGGCTATGAAACAGGCTCTGGTCGCTCAGGGGCTTTACGCCCGCGAGGCGGAGGCGATGGTCAAAACGTGGAAGGATTCCTGGTTCGGCGAGGAGGGCGTGCGGGTGCTATATCTTTTGCTGCGGCAATGGACGGATCAAACGCTGCCGATGCAATTGAATCCCGTGCCGCGGGAACTCGTGCGGGTGATGGTGGGGCGTGCGGAGGTCTTGGCACCGGCCACGGAGCGAAGTCTCGCCGTGCTTCTGCCCAAGGTCCGGGATAACGATTCCGGGGCCGCGGCCGAGGTCGGAAAAATTCTCAACCGGCTTGGGCGGTTCGCCGAACCGGCCTACCAGCGGGTTTCGGCGGGAATGGAGATTGGAAAAATGGATGAGGCCACGCAAGCAAGGCTTCGCGCCCCGCTGGACCGAGTGGAGGAGCAGATTGCCCGGCGGTGAGGGTAAGGTTTTTACTTCTCCAAGAAGCCCCTCACCCCTTCCGAAGGGGCGAGGGAGAAGAGGTTTTTTCCGCGATGGAGAATACCTGTGCTTTTGGAACGCGCACCGGGACGGTGCCCGAACCCGCCGCCGGGACGGCTGCGCTACGTCGCGCGGGTTTCGGAAGTCGGGTGCCGTTGGACGGTCCGCGGCGTGCCGATTGGGAAATCCGCGACACAGCAGGTTGGAGACCTGCGCCACGTCCCGGCCGCGCGCTTCGCGCTGGACGGACGGGGCGGAAAAGGGAAGGGTGGGGACAGCCATGAAGAAAATCGCGATGGTCTTTATCCTGGCTGTGTTCATCCCGAGTCTGGCGCTGGCCTGGCTGGCTGTTCGTTCGCTGCATGATCAGCAACTGGTTCTCGAGCGTCAGCAATCCCTGCTGGCGCAGGACCAGGCGGACGCGCTGGCGCGCGCGGCGGCGGATTTTCTCGATGAGCAGCAAGCCAAGTTCGCCCGGACGGCGGAACTCTTGATGGAAGGACGCGCGCCGGCGGATAGCGCCGCCGCTTTCGACAAGCAAATTCGCGCGCTTTGGCCGCCGGCGGAGGTTGGGTTCGTCGTTACGCTGGCGGGAAAAATGCTTTGCCCCGCGCCCGGCGGCGGCCTGCCGGAGCGGAAATTTATCGCCGAGAATGGCGGTTTCACCTGCAATCTCCAAGGCGCGGAGGTTTACGCGGGTAACAACGGAACGAAACTGGGTAATAACTTCGGTTTAAACGGGTCGTCGCCCATGGTTAATCAATCGCAAACCGGGAATAACTCCACTGGCTTCGGAAGCGGCGGCGGGTTTGGTGGTGGCGGTGGTGGCGTTAATCAATTGCAAACCGGGAATGGCTCCACTACCAATGACATTTTAAAAAGCCAGGCGGTGCGCGTGGTTACGCCCTCGCAACAGACGCCGTCGGCCGGCCTCGAGACGCAATCTCTGTCCAAAATCTCCGCTTCCCACGCGGAGTTCCGGGACTTGGTCGCCGACGCGAAGGACGGCCGGGTGGCGCGGTACGTGGACAACCGTTTGAACCTGTTGATCTGGCACCGGGCGGACCGTGATCCGGAGATCATCTTCGGCGCGCAATTATCGCTGCCGCGCATGAGGGAATTTCTCGCGCCGCTGGCCCGGCAGCTTGAACCCACGCTGCGAAATGAATTCGCGGCGGCGATTCTGGACGACGACGCGCGGCCGGTCTCGGTTTCCCGCGACGGTTTCCAGGCAAACTGGCGGCGGCCGCTGGCCGCCACGGAAATCGGCGAGGCGCTGCCGCACTGGGAGATGGCATTGTATCTGGTTAATCCGGGGGATTTGGCGCGGTCCGCCCGTGCGCTCGCGCTGACGCTGGGTTTGCTGGTCGCGGTTCTGCTGGTGGCGATTGGTGTGGGAAGCTGGCTGATTGGGGCTGATCTGCGGCGTCAACTCGCGATGGCGCGGCAGAAGACGGATTTTGTCAGCAATGTGTCGCATGAGTTGAAAACGCCGCTGACCTCGATCCGCATGTTTTCGGAATTGCTGGCCGCGGGCCGCGTCGCCGAACCTGCGAAACAGCGCGATTATCTTAATATCATCTCGGTGGAGGCCGCGCGCCTGACGCGGTTAATCAATAACGTTCTGGATTTCTCGCGCATGGAGCGCGGGGAGAGACATTACCGGCTTGAGGATTGCGACTTGGCCGCGGTTGCGCGCGAGACCGTGGAAACGTTCCGTCCGCATTTGGAGGCCAGCCAGTTTCAGTTTGCGGCGGTCATTCCTGATGGCGCGGTGATGGTTCGCGGCGATCGCGACGCGCTGGCGCAGGTGCTCGTAAACCTTTTATCCAACGCCGAAAAATATTCCCCCGACACACGCGACATTGAGTTGCACTTGGAGACGCGGACAGATGCCCCGGTTGAGATCTCCATCCTCGATCGCGGCAAGGGCGTGCCGCGCGGCTTCGAGGAAAAGATATTCGAGCAATTTTTCCGGGTGGATGATTCGCTTTCCGCCAGCGTTCCCGGATCGGGCCTGGGTCTCACTTTGGCGCGTCAAATCGCCCGCGCGCATGGCGGCGACGTTACCTGCCGCGTGCGCGACGGCGGTGGATCGTGCTTCACATTGACGTTGCCGGGGTGACAATCGGAATCATGAGCGCGAAAATTCTCATCGTGGAGGACGACCCGCATATCCTGCTGGGATTGGAGGAACTTTTGCGCGGCGAGGCATTCGAGGTTTTTGTCTGCAATCGCGGCGATGCCGCGCTCGCGGCGGTCAACCGCCACCGGCCGGATTTGATCGTGCTGGATGTGATGTTGCCGGGCGTGAGCGGCTTCGAGATTTGCAAACAATTGCGAGCCGCGAAAAATCCCGCGCCGGTGCTTATGCTCACCGCCAAGGCACAGGAAATCGACAAGGTCATTGGCTTGGAAATTGGCGCGGATGATTATGTGACCAAACCCTTTGGCGTCCGCGAATTGCTGGCGCGGATCAACGCGCTCTTGCGTCGAACCGGCCCCAAACCCGGCGGCGCGTCCCCGGCCGAACCGTTCAAAATTGGACCGGCCGTGATCGATCCCAAAACGTTTCAAATCCACCGCGGCGTATGGGTGGCGGAACTCACGGCCCGCGAACTCGCCTTGCTGCAATTGTTTCATGCCCATCCCGGCGAAGTGTTTTCGCGCGATCGACTCTTGAACGAGGTGTGGGGCATTAATTACTTCGGCACCACGCGCACGCTTGATCAGGTGATTGTTCAATTACGCAAGAAGCTTGGCGATACGGCGGGCGAACCCCGGTACCTGCTAACGGTGCATGGAGTCGGCTACAAAATGGCTGGGTAATTGTGTTTGGCCTTGGTCCCGGGGAGCGCGACCGTGGGGCGCCGTTTTTGGCGTTTCGCCGAAGACAGCGCCGCGTGAGAAAATAAACGGGTGGGCGTCTTCCAACGTTGGGTCCGCCGGCAGGTTATCGCGCCGGGTTCCACGCGTTCCAACTTCTCGGGCGGGACGCCCTCGTTTGCGACCGGGACGGTCGCGCTCCCCGGGACCGGGGCGTTGAAAGGGCGGAACACTTGCTAAAAGAGCCGCGATACGGCGGCATTAATTTCCCATTGGCTTTCCGCCACAACAGCCCTCTTCCCGGACGCACCGGCAGCCGCCAACCGCCGCTATCGCGCCGATAACGGGGGCGATCAAATAAATCCACAAGTGCTGAAAGTGGCCGGAAACCAGTGCCGGCGCGAGCGACCGCGCCGGATTCATCGAGGCTCCGCAAATCGGGCCGGCGAACAACGCCTCCAAAGCGATGACCGCACCGACCGCGATTCCCGCCGAGATGCCTTTTTCGCTCGCGCCGGTGGAAACATTGAGAATCACAAACATAAGCAGCGCGGTTAGCACCCACTCCAAAATGAACGACTGCGCGATGGACCCCGCCGGCAAAGTCGCTCCCAGAGTTCGGCTTTCCGGAAACAGCGTATGCAGAAGCCCGCTGGCGAGAATGGCTCCCGCGATTTGGCTCGCGACATAACCGGGGACTAGGCGGCTGGCAAATCGCCCGGAGGCCCAAAATCCGATGGTAACCGCCGGATTGAGATGCGCGCCCGACACGTCCCCCACCGTGTAAATCATCGCGAGCACGATCAAACCAAACGTCAGCGCAATCCCCAGATTGGATACGGCACCGCCCGTGGTTTGGTTGACCACAATGGCTCCGGTACCCGCGAAGACCAGTGCGAATGTCCCCAGCAATTCCGCGAGATACCGTTTCATTGGTCCGCCCTCCCTGAGGCATAGGCCTCGAATACGCGGCGGATTTCGTCGCGTACCCGGCGGAACTCCCTTAGCCTTTCCGCGTCCGTTCCCGTCGTGTGCGCCGGATCATCAAAGGGCCAGTGATAACGGTTCACCCGGCCCGGAAAAACCGGGCAGGCCTGGTCGGCCTTCCCACATACGGTGATGACGGTTTGGACCGGCTGGCTTAGAAACTCTGTAAGCGGTTTGGAGCGGTTCGCGGAAATATCGATCCCGATTTCCGCCATCACCTGGATGGCGAGCGGATGAACGTAGCCGGCGGGACTGTATCCGGCGCTCTGCGCGTCAAACGCTCCGGCCGACGCGTGGCGGAGAACGCCCTCGGCCATTTGGCTGCGGCAAGAATTGCCGGTGCAAAGGACCAGAACGATGGGCTTTGACATGGCGTTCATTTTAGTGAACCGGTGACTGGCGCGCCTGTGTTTTTCTTCGCGGGATTTCGCGCTTGGCCGGAGGCACGTTCCCGATCCACCCGCATTCACCCTCCATCTTGGCCAGACGCTTGAGATCGGCGCTGAAAACCGGAATGTCCCGCGCATCATCCAGCAGGCATTGAACTTGGCGTTCGAGTTCCCTGGGGCACGGATTCGGCAGCCGGTAAATTTTCCATTGTCCGTGGCGTTGGGCGTCCACCAACCCATGCCGGCGCAGATAAGCGAGATGCTTGGAGATGGCCGCCTGCGGGATCGCGAGAACTGTTTGGAAATGGCAAACGCACAGCTGCCCGCGGGCGAGCAGGTGCATGATCCGGAGCCGGGTTTCGTCACCGAGGCAGCGGTGAATGTCCAATAGAAACATACCCGAACAGGTATATATCTATTCGGGCGTGTATCAAGCGTGATTTTCCAAGAGGCGTCAGCGGCCGGGGGGCGCCAAACGATCCAGCAACTCGCAAACCTCCGCATCCGTTGTTTGCGTAAAATCTTTATACCACAATCCAATCGCCCCGAAGGGGTTCGGTTTTATGCCGCAAATAAGCTCGTCCGCCTCGCTATTGAGCCGGTCGCAAGTTTCCGCCGCCCCCACCGGCACCGCGACGATGATCCGCGCGGGATCTTTTCCGTGCAACGCCCGGACCGCCGCGCTCATGCTGGCTCCCGTGGCCAATCCATCATCCACCACAATCACTGTGCGGCCGGCGATGCCCAGCGGGTTGCGACCCCGGCGGTACGCCCGTTCACGCCGTTCCAGTTCCCGTTGCTCGGCGGCGGCCGTCGCCTCAAGGATTCCGCTGGAAATTTGCAACTGCCGGATCACATCCAGATTTAATACCTGGATGCCGCCGGAAGCGATCGCTCCCATCGCGAGTTCCTCATGAAACGGCAGGCCGAGCTTGCGCACGATGAAGACGTCGAGCGGCGCGTTAAGTTTCTTGGCGATCTCGTATCCGACCGGCACTCCGCCGCGCGGCAGCGCGAGCACGACCACCTCGCGGTTATTCGCAAGATGACTTAATCTTTCCGCGAGAAATTGTCCGCCCTCGTAACGATTGGCAAATTGGGCTTCCATGACGGTTGCATTTTTTCTTGCCGCTGTTTTCACGAGCGCTCCGGCGCTGCTTTTGGCGGCTCGCTTTCGCCAGGAGCGCAGGCGAACCATCCGCCGTAACACTGGCAAACGACTGTGCATCGTTATGCCGCGGCGGCTGGCGATGCCAGAGCCAGCGGGGCTTCGGCCCGTCTTTCCATTGTGTCCGCTTCTTCCGCCGGCGGCGCGGCATCCCGCACCACCGTCACAGGACAGACCGCGTGCCGCACGACCTGTTCCGCGGTGCTGCCAAATAGGAAGTGGGCCAATCCCGAGTGACCGCGCATGCCGATGACAATCAAATGGATGTGGTTCGCGGCCGCGTAATGGATGATCTCGCGATGGGCGCCGCCGAATTCGATACTGGATTTCACGACCACGGCGGGGTCAACTTGATCGCGCCATTTGGTCAGCTCTTCGGTCGCCAAATCCAATAGACCGGCGTCGCCGGACAAGCTCCCGGTCATCATATATTCGGGAGCCGGCGGCGGAATCGGCTCGAGGACATGCAACAGGAATATTTCGGCGTCGAGTTGCTTCGCGAAATGAACGGCGTACTTCAGCGCCTTTCGGGAGGACGGGGAAAAATCCACGGGCACGAGGATTCGTTTTAATATTGGATTCGCCAGCTCGTCCAGGGCGGGAATTGCCTGACCGGGCGTGTTTTCGGCTGGTTTCCATCGGGAGACGGTTTTCAGTTTCATGGCTTTTATTGGTTTTTTCGCCAAGTTCGTGCCCGCCCTTCTGAAAAATGGTTGGGGTTAAAGGCCCGGCTGCGTCGGGTAATCAATCCTGTGGATTGATTGCAACCGCTCAAAACTTCGGTTCCGGGAAGGTGCTCTTTTTGGCGTTCCCGGTATTCCCGACTGCTCACCCCGGTCTTGATGCGAGTCTTTAACCAACCATAATATCGCACGTATTCCTTGAGTCCGCAAACGGGGCGATCGCTCGGCCCGTTGACTTGCAGCTTCAAACGGTTAAAAATGGGTTCGACCTTCAATATGAAAATCCTAAATTCCATCCTGACCACGTTTCTGGTGATCGCGATGGTGGGAAATTGTCTCGCCGAGGGGGCGTCACCGGCCCGGCCCAACATCGTTATTATCTTTACCGACGATCAGGGTTACGCCGACGTTGGCAAATTTGGCGCGGAGGGTTTTGCCACGCCGAATCTCGACCGCATGGCGGAGCAGGGCGCGATTTTCCGAAATTTTCATGTGGCCCAGCCGGTCTGTTCCGCCTCGCGCGCGGCCTTGCTCACCGGTTGTTATCCCAACCGCATCGGCATTCACGGCGCGCTTGGCGTACATACCAAGGTCGGCTTGGGGGACGGCGAAACCACCCTGGCGCAAATGCTCAAGCGGCAGGGATATGTCACCGGCATGTTTGGCAAGTGGCATCTTGGCGATTCACCGCCGTTCATGCCCTTGCGCCACGGTTTTGATGAATTCTTTGGGTTGCCGCTTTCGGTTGACTACTGGCCGGGGCATCCGGACTTGATCACTAATTTTCCGCCGGACGTTGCGGCCATTAAGCGTGAATATCCGAACCTGCCCATTTATGACGGCGAAAAGGTCTTCCGCCCGGAAATGACCATCGACGACCTGAACCATTTGACGACTTGGTACGCGGAACGCGCCGTGCGATTTATTGAAAAGAATAAAGCGCATCCATTTTTTCTCTACGTCGCCCACAGCATGCCTCATGTGCCGCTGGGTGTGAGCGAGAAGTTCCGCGGCAAGACGAAGCGCGGACTCTATGGCGACGTGATCGAGGAAATCGATTGGTCGGTCGGGCAAATTCTCGACGCTCTCAAACGAAATGGTCTCGATGAAAACACCTGGGTCATCTTCACCTCGGACAACGGGCCATGGCTGTGCTTCGGCAATCACGGCGGCTCGGCCAAGCCGTTGCGCGAGGGCAAGGGCACCAATTGGGAGGGTGGCACGCGCGAACCCTGCATCATGCGCTGGCCCGGAAAAATTCCCGGCGGCGCGGATTCCCGGGACATGTTCATGACGATTGATCTGTTTCCGACCATCGCGAAGCTAGTAGGCGCGAAACTTCCGGACCACAAAATTGACGGCCTGGATGTCTGGCCGATCATCTCCCGCCAGCCCGGCGCGAAAAATCCCCACGGCGCCTACTGGTTTTATTACGAGGTCAACCAGCTTCAAGCCGTGACCACGAGCGATGGTCGCTGGAAACTTCAATTGCCGCACACCTACCAAACCCTGGCCGGTCAGCCCGGTGGTAAGGACGGCGTGCCGGTGCCCTATTCCCATCACCAGATCGAAAAATCAGAACTCTACGACCTCGTCAACGACATCGGCGAAACCACTGACGTTTCCGCCGCGCATCCCGACCTCATGCGCCAGCTCGAAGCCGACGTGGAAGAAGCCCGCCAGGATTTGGGCGACGGCCTAACCAAACGTCCCGGCTCCGGCCATCGCGAACCGGGAAGGCTAACCGAGTGAAATCCCTGAATCCTTGTGGACATTATCGAGACGCAGCCAACCGCTACGGTCGCGATACGGCGCGTCCGGGTATGGAGTTCCGCCTTCAGGCGGCGGAGTGCAGACCAACACTGGGAGCCGGGAGAATTCTCAACTCGCCCGGCTCTGCTATCGCCCCGCCGGCTAAAGCCGGAACTCCATACCCGGATGCGAAAGGCCGCGCCAGGATTGAGGAGTCGAAAGTCTTCGTATATTGAGATTCATGAGGGACGCCCCATGCAGTTGAAAAACCTTGTTGTCGTCAGGAGGCTTTGTTGGGCAGTGATGCCTGTCATTGCCTTTTTTATTTTTCCGCTTCCCGTTCCTGTTTCGGTCGCAGGTCATCCAAATAGAATATACCGCCCAAACGAGCACATTTACGCCGCATAAACACTGGCGCGGCAAAAATTCCTGACCACACTCCGAAAGTGGAAAGTAAGTTCTCCGCTCATGGCAACAAGGTTGCCACCGCAAGCCGCCCTGTCTCCGCCCCGGTTACGCATTTTTGTGCGTAACCCATTGATAATGAGGGGGAAACGCGTCTGGCCAAAAACTCGGCACGGTTATCGCTTTGTCTGGTTGCATGGATAACGCAGGAGTTATGCCGCGACATAAACAGAAAGTAAACGCCGCGTGCCGGACGGATTCCGGCAATCCGGTCGCGCGGAAATCTCGCCCGGACCGCAATTCAGGAACGGGGATTGCTTGCACGACAACCGGCGGTGGATTTGGACGCCGGGGAGAATCCTTTGAAGTGCGGGCCGTTTCTTCTGCTCGAGCCTGCGCCCCAAAGCCCGGCGTCCTTCCACCACCGTCCAAATCACCGGGTTTCCGGCCCAAATTCGCGAAGTTCACTCGCGCTTGAGTTTCCATGGATATACGTTCGAGCGCATGAAACTTCAATTCAAACTATTGATCGCGGGCCGTTTTTTCCTTTTTGCGTTTGCCGTTGGCGGTGTCGTTTTGGGCACATACGCCCAAACCAATACCAATTCCGCCCCGATTTCCCTGAGCTTGACCGAGGCGCGGGATATTTCATTTCACCGGAATTGGGATTTGCTGGCCGCCAAAAGCGGGATCGATTCCGCCGACGCGCAATTAATCATTGCCCACGAGTTCCCTAATCCGACTCTCGCGGCCAGTCTGAACAAGATCGGAACCCACGACAACGCCACTATGGGCGGCAACAGTTTCTGGCACCGGAGTTACGACACCGTCGCGGCCGTGAGCCAATTGGTGGAAATCGGCGGCAAGCGCC
>Ga0206847_10123_pt1 | contig 26220 bp, 27 predicted proteins | sample Alteio_BWOrgCont_17_FD_152880 | JGI IMG/M metagenome (GOLD analysis project Ga0206847, IMG submission 152880) | Enriched cells from forest soil in Barre Woods Harvard Forest LTER site, Petersham, Massachusetts, United States -... | ecosystem: Environmental > Terrestrial > Soil > Temperate forest >... | reverse complement strand
CAGTCATTACGAGACCAACTGGCCTTTGCGAAACACGTCTTATGTTGGCGCCAATGACGGCGCCTCCTCCAGCGCGCTGTTGCTGGAGATCGCCAACCAACTGCGTGGCAAGCAGCGCGACGGCTACAGTGTGTGGCTGGTGTGGGACGATGCTGAAGAATCCATGAGGCTGCCTTGGTTTGATCCGGAGAGCTTGTACGGTGTGCGGCATCTGGCGAAGACATGGGCGGGGGACGGCACCATCAAGAAGATCAAAGGCTTTTTGCTTGAGGACATGATCGGGGACGCGGACCTGAATATTGAGCACGACGAGAATTCGACGGCGTGGCTGGAAGACATGGTCTACCAGGCGGCAACACAATTAGGCTATCAGTCACACTTTTTCGGGCGTGACAACCGGATCGAAGACGATCACCGTCCTTTTATGGATTTGGGTGTGCCGTGCGTGGACTTCATCGATCTTGACTATGGCTATGGGAATGTCTTTTGGCACACCCCGCAGGACACGGTGGACAAGCTCAGTCCTAAGAGCCTGGAGATTGTAGGGACGGTGACTTTGCGGGCAGTGCAGATGCTGGAGAAGAGGTAGCGTCGCCTCCAGTCTTCGGGCTTCACCCAGAAGAGCATTACCGCAAAGTGCGCTAAGGCCGCAAAGAAGTACTGCTGAAACGGATAGGCCTTTCTCTTTTGCCGATTTTCATTTCTAATTCTTCCTGATGCGAAAACTCATGCTGCTTGTTTGGCTTCTTTTCTTAACCACTCTTGTTGTTGGGCAAACTTCCGTCGATCCGGTGATTGCAGAGGCTTTGAAGCCGTCCCCGATTGAAACCAACCTTCACCGGCTGACCGACGAAGTCGGCGGGCGCGTCCCGGGCACGCCCGCGATGCAGAAGGCCGTCGACTGGGGCATCGAGGCTTTCAAAGCTGCCGGTGCGGACAGCGTTCATACCGAAGAGTTCACCATTCCAGCATCATGGGCGGAAGGCGCGACTCGCATTAGCATAGTCGCGCCCGAGGAGTTCCGTCTGCGGGTAGTCTCCCTGGCGTGGGCCCCGGCGCTCGCAGCTCAACACCATGTTCCGGTGATCGACATTGGCGAGGCGACAGAGCAAGACTTCGCGAAGGCTGGCAATGTGGCGGGAGCGATTCTGCTCGTGCACTCGAGCGAGATGGCGACCTGGGACGATCTGTTCGCCGAGTACCTGAAGGCGCCCGCCATGATTGATCGCGCGGTCAAGGCGAAAGCGCTGGCGATCGCGTTTCAGTCGACCCGGCCTCACGATCTGCTGTACCGGCATACGAATTCCCTGGCCGGACGAATTGACCGCCTTCCCATGGTGCTGGTGGCGCGCGAGGATGCCAGCCGAATGGCGCGGCTTATCGCATCGGGGCAGAAGCTGTATGCGGATCTCGAGATCCCGAACCACATCGGCGGGCCGATTACAGCCGCGAATGTGGTGGGCGAACTGCGAGGCAGCGAAAAGCCGGACGAGTTTGTTGTAGTCGGCGCGCACCTGGATTCCTGGGAACTGGGAACCGGGGCTCTGGATGATGGCTGCAATGCGGCACTGGTGATCGACGCACTGCGTGCCATCAAGGCTTCCGGACTTCGGCCCCGGCGCAGCATTCGGTTTATCCTGTTTTCCGGCGAAGAGCAGGGAATGCTCGGGTTGCATGCCTACGCCGTATCTCATCGCAGCGAGTTGGACAAAGCCGCTGGAGTGATTGTCTTCGATGGCGGTGTGGGTGCAGTCTCCGGATTTTCGCTCGGTGGACGCAAAGACATTCTTCCAGCGGCAACCGAACTCGTCGCTCCGTTGAGGCAATTCAACGCCACCACGCTCACGACTGATATTGAGTGGGGATGCGACCACTACGATTTCATGCTGGAGGGCGTACCGACGCTGCTCGCCAATCAGGTGGAAGGGAATTATCTGATCAATTACCACGCCATGTCGGATACCTACGATAAGGTTGACTTCCCGCAATTGAAAAAGCACGTTGCCGAAGCTGCTGCGGTGGCGTTCCAGATTGCCGACCGTTCAGAGCGAATTGGGCCGCGTCTGAAGCGCGCGCAAATCGAGCAGACAATCCGCGAAACTCATCACGACGATTTAATGAAAACGTTTGGAATGTGGGACCTGTGGCAGAGCGGGAAGTTGGGGAGAAGCGAGTAGAACGTAGGTTGAGCGACCGGTGACTGCGGAATCCGCAATGCGCGTTCGGGACACGACTTGAGCCAGCCAGTTTTCTGGATACTCTTCAACGTTTTTGTGTTGGGCATGCTTGCCCTGGACCTGTGGGTCTTTCACCGGCCGGCGCACGCCGTGAAGTTTGGCGAGGCGGTGGCCTGGAGCCTCAGTTGGATCGCCATGGCGGCGGGGTTCGCCGTTCTCGTTTATTTCTGGCGGGGGCGGGAATCGGCGGTCGAGTTTACCGCCGGATACATCATTGAACTCTCGCTCAGCGTCGACAATCTTTTTATTTTCCTTCTGATCTTCCAGTATTTCAAAGTACCCGCCGACCATCAGCACAAGGTACTGTTCTGGGGAATCCTGGGAGCGCTGGTGATGCGCGGGATATTTATCCTGGTGGGGGTTGGGCTGATCCGCAACTTTCATTGGGTGACCTACATTTTCGGCGCATTTCTGGTATACAGCGGAGCGCGCCTGTTTCGCGGTACGGAGGTCTCGATCGAGCCGGAGAAGAATCCCGTGCTTCGCCTGTTCCGGCGCTGGATACCGGTGACAGAAGAATACGATGGCGACCGGTTCTTTGTACGGCGGCCGGGATTGTATGCCACGCCGCTGGTAGTGGTGCTGCTCGTCGTGGAAACGACTGACCTGCTGTTTGCTACGGATTCAATTCCCGCCGTGCTGGCGATTACGCTGAAAGCTTTCATTGTCTATACCTCGAACGTGTTCGCCCTACTCGGGCTGCGGTCGATGTTCTTTGTGCTGGCTGGGATGATGGAAGTGTTTCACTACCTGCACTACGGATTGTCAACGGTGCTGATCTTCATTGGCGCGAAGATGCTGGTTTCAAGCTACTATCCGATTCCCACCGGGATCGCGCTGGCCGTGGTAGCCGGGGTGCTGGCGATCAGCGTGCTGGCATCGCTGGCGCATCCGAAGGCGGCGAGTTAGGCCATTAGCGCCGGTAAGGCAGGATTGGTGTAGACTTGGCATCCGGTCGGATTAAATGCCGGTCAGTAAGTGTAATGGCCTGTTAACAACACCTGCGACGTGGAGGCTTGTCAATTCAACGGTGTCCCCTGAGGTGGGCCCGAAAGTCTCCGTTGACATCTTCCGCCGGAAGGGTAAGATGTTGGCGGTGAACCGAGGGTAATTTATGACGATCCGTCATCGTAACTGCACATTGGGAACGTCCCTGCAAGCGGCAATCGTTCTTTTCGTTTCTATGCTGGCCATTACTGGGCATGCGCAGAAGCTTACCGTGCTCCACTCGTTTTCGGGGCCCCCGGGAGACGGAGCCGAGCCAGAAGCGGGTGTGTTTCTGGGACGCAATGGCAGCCTCTATGGGACTACGTGGGTGGGAGGAACCGCCGACAGCGGAATGGTGTTCGAGGTAGGCAGGGCTGGAAAGGAGCGCGTATTGAGCGACCTTGCGGGTTCGACTGGAGGGATGCCACAGGCGGTGCTGGTTTCCGATTCGAAGGGGAACCTCTATGGCACAGCGACCAGCGGCGGGCAGTACGGCGGCGGGACGGTTTTCGAGCTAAGCAAGGGAGGCAAGTTCACTGTGCTCCACGCCTTTACAGGTGGTGCGGACGGAGGCGACCCGCAAGCCTCCGGGCTCATCCGCGATCGTGAGGGCAATCTTTATGGAACCACAACGTATGGAGGCGACCCAGTATGCGGCTGCGGGGTGGTGTTCAAGCTAGATGCGGCGGGCAACGAGACCGTGCTGCACAGCTTCACGGACTCTCCGGACGGAGCCGCCCCTTATGCAGGGCTAACTCGTGACGCAGCCGGGAACTTGTTCGGGACCACCTACTTCGGGGGGAGCGGGGCTAAGAACTGCGGACACGACAGCGAGGCGTGCGGAACGGTTTTTGAGGTGAGCGCAACAGGGGAGGAAACCGTACTTTACAGCTTCAACGGCACCACGGATGGCGATGAACCCAGAGCGGGAGTAATCCGGGACCGTGAAGGCAATCTTTATGGGGTGGGAACGAGCGATGGGCAATACGGGTATGGATCGGTATACAAGGTAGATCGGCGGGGCACCGAAACCGTGCTGCACGCGTTCACAGGCGGGATGGACGGCGGTTTACCATTAGGAGGATTGACCTCGGATAGTGATGGTAACCTCTATGGGACTACGTACGTTGGAGGCAATCTTCATAGTTGCGGAGGTGGCTGCGGAGTTGTGTTCAAGATTGAACGAGACGGCAAAGAGACTGTACTACATAGCTTCACCCTAGACGAAGGCGTGTTTCCGTTTGCGGGTTTAGTCCGTGATTCAGCGGGAAACTTGTATGGCACGACTTGGGAGGGCGGGGCAGGCAGTTGCGGCTGTGGAACTGTGTTCAAGCTTACTCTTTGAGACAGGCTGAAGCCGAGAGCCTACTTGTCTTAGCTTTAAGCGGGGTCGAGCCAGCACGTTGAGAAGTCAATTGGCGTAACATCTCCATTTCGCTCATCGACGGGGTCAAAACGTGCTAACGCCTGTTTGCGACAATCATCGGGCGCACTCATGGGTCTGCTCTCATGTAAACTTTGTGCTTGTCTTCGTGGGTTATGCAGAATCCGTTCCTCTCGTAGAAGTGACGCGCGGGATTAATCTTAACAACCGCTAGCGTAATAGCTTTTGACTGGTCGGCGGCGTGCGCCAACAGTGTCCGAAGAACCTGGGTTCCAATGCCGCGCCGCTGCATTTCCTGCTTTATGTAGAAGGAGCCAAGATTAATCCTGGTATCGTCAACCTGTTCTTGAATCCAGCCAACATCGTGCCCTTCGGCGGTAATGATCCTCGCTTCATCCAGCTTGAAGAACCTGGCAAAGTTTTCCTCCTCTCGCACCTGATCCCAGCCGAACAGACTTTCGATTATCCACCGCATGGTGGCGAAGTACACGTCGCGGGCAAATGCGAAATCCTCATCGCATGCTGGTCGGAGGCTGATGTTCATTGCCGTCTTTTAGAGTTGATCGTGCGTTCGAATATTACCGGACTTCGCTGTCTCCGGCGCGGCTGGATTCCCAACTGGCGTAAAATCGCGATTACGCTCATTGACCCGGGCTTCTCCTTCACGAGAGCACCTTAAGTTGGCCTGAACAGGGCTCGGCCGGAGCCTCAGGCGAAGCGGATCGATTCCCCCTTGACGATCGAGTGCTTCAGGAATCTCGCGTCGTCATGTCCGGGGAAATCGGTGCGGTAGTGGGCTCCGCGGCTTTCCTCGCGAGCGAGGGCTGAGCGGGCTACCAGCGTGCCGGCGATGTGCAGATTCTGGGCTTCGTGCGCCCGGCGGGTTCTGGGGTGAGCCAGGCGCGGCCGTATCTTCTCCAGATGTTCGATTGCCCGCGTCAGACTGCTTCTGTCGCGGACGATTCCTACATCGCGCCACATCAGATCCTGAATTTCGCTAACGGCCGCTTCGGTTGTGTTGTCGACCGGACCATTCGAGATAGCGCGGTTGGGGTGGGAGAGCTTGACGTGTGATCGAAGGTCTTCGCGCATCTGCTTACCCGCTCGCGCTCCGAACACCAGGCCTTCCAGCAGGGAATTGCTGGCCAGGCGGTTCGCACCGTGCACCCCGGTGGCGGCGACTTCGCCCGCGACATACAAACCGGGAATCGTGGAGCGCCCCTCAAGATCGGAGCGGACTCCGCCCATCGCGTAATGGGCCGCCGGGCGGATCGGAATCAAGTCAGTTGTGAGGTCGAGATTGTATTGCAGGCAGGTAGAGAAGATGCGTGGGAACCGCGACTTGATCTTCTCGGCATCGAGGTGAGTTAGGTCTAGATAGACAACCGGGTCGGGGGCGCGGCTTACCTCCAACTCATGGACGATGGCGCGAGCTACGACATCGCGAGGGGCAAGCTCGCCCATGGGATGATATTTCGCCATGAAGCGATGCATCTCCATGTTGCGGAGATACGCGCCTTCGCCGCGCAGAGCTTCGGAAAGCAGGAATCGCGGCGCCTTTTTCAGGTACAGAGCGGTCGGATGAAACTGAACAAATTCCATGTCGCTGACCTCGGCGCCGGCGCGGAATGCCATCGCCACGCCGTCCCCAGTTGCAACCTCGGGATTCGTGGTGTTGCGATAAAGCTTACCGAGCCCGCCCGTCGCCAGTAACACAGCGGAAGTGGGCCAGGCCTGCTGCTCTCCCGAACCGGTAATGACTTCAATGCCGCAAACCCGTCCATCGTGAATGATCAAATCAGTGGAGAATTCAAACTCGCGCACCGTGATATGTTTCAGCGTCTGGGCTTTGGCATACAGAGCGCGCAGAATCTCGCGGCCGGTGGAGTCGCCATGCGCGTGCAGAATGCGGTTGCGGCTGTGGGCGCCTTCGCGGCCGAAAGTCAGGCGTGTGCCCTGACGGTCAAACTCCGTGCCCCATCGAATCAATTCTTCGATGCGCTCCGGTGCATCTTCGACCAACACCTTAGCGGCCTCGGGATTGCACAAACCATCGCCGGCTTGCAGAGTGTCCTGAAGATGGAGGCTGATTTCGTCCTCGTCGCTGAGTGCGGCGGCAATTCCGCCTTGCGCCCACTGGGTATTCGAATCCGTGACCTCGCGCTTGGCCAGCACCAGCACGGTACCCGCGGTGGCCAATTCAACGGCGGCGCGCAATCCGGCAATGCCGGCGCCGACTACCAGAAAATCAGCGGGCGATGAAATGGGCTCCATACTGGTTGTAAAAATGGTAACACGTGGGCGCGGGGCGGTACGGCGAATCAGTAAGCTATGATGAGCATTCATGACCAGAGTCACAGTCTCGACGCAACCACGATCCTATGAGGTACTGATCGAGCGCGGCCTGCTGCAAAGCGCGGGCGAAGCCCTGCGAGCCGTCGCGAGTGGTCGCAAGAAAGTATTTGTGGTGACGGTGGCCCCAGTGCATCGCAGATGGGGGAAAAAGCTGCTGTCATCGATGGCGGCGGCCGGCTTCGAAGCCAAGCTGGTCTTGATGGCCGACGGAGAACGGCACAAGACGCTGGCCACAGTGGAAAAGCTGGCCGGGCAATTGACTCGTCTCGGCGCCGATCGCGATGCGCTGGTGATTGCATTCGGCGGCGGCGTCGTAGGAGACGTGGCCGGGTTGCTGGCCTCGCTCTATATGCGCGGCGTGGATGTGGCGCAGATTCCGACTACCGTTGTGGCGCAAGTGGATGCCGCCATCGGAGGAAAGACTGGGGTCAACCTGCGGGAGGGGAAGAACCTGGTGGGAACGTTTCACCAACCTTTGGTTGTCCTGAACGATCCAGCGGTGCTTTCAACTTTGCCGGACCGGGAGTTTCAGGCTGGCTTGTATGAGGCGTTGAAATGTGGCGTGATCGGCCGGCCGGCGCTGTTCGAGAAACTGGAAACGGCCGAGTTCAAAGCATTGCGCCGCAATGGTGCCGACCTGGAGTGGGTGATTGCGGAATCTGTGAAGCTCAAGGCAGAAGTGGTTTCCGCGGACGAGCACGAGAACGGCCTGAGACGCGTGCTTAATTTTGGGCACACCATCGGGCACGCACTCGAAGCGGAGTCAGGCTACCGGCGCTTCCGGCACGGGGAAGCGGTTGCCTGGGGAATGATCGCGGCAGCGCAGATTGCTGCGACCATCGGAAAGTGTGACGCCGAAACTGCGGGGCGGATTACGGAAGCGGTGCTGCTGCTGGGGCCGTTGCCGAAAGTTGCTGCGAATCCTCGCGATATCGTGCGGCTGCTTCGATCCGACAAAAAAACGAGAGAGGGCGTTGTTCATTTCGTTTTATCAACGAAAATCGGAGCCGTCGAGATCGTGAAGGATGTGCCGGACAATGTGGTTCTCGAAGCGGTGAAGGAACTGCGGCGGATTTCAAGATGAGCATTTTGCATTCAGAAGCAGTGGAGCGGGATTCCGCGCTTAATACTGCCGAGAAAGCCACCGTGACCGGGGCTGCTCCAGAAGGAGTCAGCGGTAAAGACGCTTCCGCGCGTGCGATTCGGGAGATGTTCACCTCGATTGCCCCGCGTTACGATCTGCTGAATCATATGCTGTCGTGCAATGTGGACCGGCTCTGGTGGCGGCGTACAGCGCGACGGTTCGCGCATATTCTTTCCCGCCCGGACGCGTATGTGCTCGATTTGTGCTGCGGCACCGGAGATATGACGTTTGCTCTACGGCGGCAGGCGGGGAAGTCACCGGCAAGAATTCTAGGCGCGGATTTTTCCCATGCCATGTTGCAGCGCGCAGGAGCGAAGTCAGCCGGAACCTCGCTGCGGTGGGTTGAGGCGGATGCGCTGAACTTGCCGGTTCCGGACGGGCAATTCGATCTAGTGACTTCTGCTTTCGGCTTCCGAAATCTGGCGGATTACGATGCCGGGCTGCGAGAGATCGTGCGGATTTTGCGTGCGGGTGGGGAGTGCGGCATTCTGGATTTCGGTGAGCCTCGCGGGCTGATTGGCAAGATATATCGTTTCTATTTCAAGCGAGTGCTGCCGAGAGTGGGAACGATGATTTCCGGAGTGCGAGGTCCGTATGCGTATCTGCCGGCATCGGTCGAGCGGTTCCCGGCTCCCGCGGAGATGCTGGATCGCATGAAGGCTGCGGGATTCAAACAGGTGTCGTGGACGCCGTACACGTTCGGAATCGCGGGAGTGTATTGGGGGAAGAAGTAGATTCTTACTCCCCATAACCTACTGCTGCGCTGCCTGCTTCAGCAGGTTAGCCAGGTTCTGAATGTCTTTAGCGCCGGCGTCGCCGATCACGAAGTAGCGCAGGTTGTTCTGGTTCCAACTCTCCACATTGAAAGTTGCATGGCGCCGCGCGAGGGAGTCTCCCAGAGCTCCGCTCCCCATGGCGCGATCCTGAAAGATGAAAGCCGAGATCTGATGCTTACGAATCTGGTAGATCAATTCCGCGCCGGGTGACTGTTCGAGATACGCGACCCGGCCTCCGATCAGAGTGAAGTCGGAGTCTTTCAGCTCCGGCAGATTGAATGTGAACGGAAGCTTCCCCTGGAACCACGGCTTCACGGTGTGCCGGTCAGTGGAGATCACATCCACCGGGTTGGCGCTGGCCAGCATGGACACATGGAGGTCGGCAATTTCGCTGTAAAGATGTTGGCTGGCAATCTGGCGCTGCCGCATCGTGACGAAGGTGAGACTTACGAATAGCAGGAGTATCGCGAAGGAGGCAGCAGGTACCCATATCCGCCAGGGGGCACGCTGACTGGGGGGCGAAATCTGTTGCCGGATTCGCTGACGAAATTCCGCGCTGGGACTATACCGCTGACCGGCTGACTGAATGGCGCGCTTCATCTGGACCCGGCTGAGCACGTCGGCCGTGCAGCCGGAGCATCCCCGGACGTGCTCCTGTACTGCCGTCATCTCAGAGGCGGGAAGTTCTCCGTCGAGGTAGACATCGAGTTTCTCAGTCCACTGGTCCATTCAGCCCCTCAGGGTCTTCTGTGTCAGCACGGCTCGCAGAGTCTGTCGAGCACGTGAAAGCCGTGACATCACGGTCCCGATCGGGACAGAGAGCGTTTCCGCAATGTCGCGGTAGGACATTTCCTCCACCTCGCAGAGCAGCAGGATTTCGCGATAGTGTGCGGGGATCTCTCCCAGCGCGTCCTGCAGCAGTTCACGCCGCGAGTTGTCGATAAGTATGGTCTCAGGACTCTCATGCCCGGCAGGCAATTCGGCGGCATCGTCTGCATCCAACGCGACTGTCGCGGCATTTTTCAGCCCCGTGCGAGATGTCAGGAAAGTATTCCGCAAGATACGGTACATCCACGCGCGGAAGTTTGTGCCGGGTTGAAAGGACGAAAAGCCGCGCAATGCCTTGACATACGTCTCCTGCACCAGGTCTTCCGCCTCAGCCCGGTCCTGCGCGAGCCAGTGCGCGAAATTATACAACTGCTCGAAAAGCGGCATGGCCAACTCTTCAAATGCCGCGGCTGTCTCGCGATCCTTCACCCCTCCATAAGGTAAACCATTCGAGGGCAGGAATTATTCCGGGGCGGATCGATTTTTCGATTGAACGTCTCTCTAGCTCGATTTGGCGGCCGCCTGTTGCTCGCTCCGGGGAGCCTCAGAGGCAAATGAATCAGCGAAGGCGTCTTCGATGGTGTGGCGGATCACAGTCTCGTAATCAGGGCCGAGGAATTTTCGTAGGCGATCGGTATTCATAATGTACTCGCCCGTCATATAAGGAGCGGCGTCCGGTGGGATGGCGGAAATCCCGAGATTCCACAACAGCTGCAAAATGGAACGAAACGCCCATTCCCCCGGGGGGCGAAGCAGTTTGGCTTGGGCGATCTCGATGCAGCGGGCGAAGGTCAAAGGCTCACCGCGTCCCGCGACATTCAAGATAGTGAGACGCTGCGCCTCGGGTTCAGTCTTGGCAAGAATGTAGGTCATCAGCCGGGCCATGTCATCGACATGAACGAACTGAATCCGGTTGGCGAGATACTTCTTCCCGTAAGGCAACATAAGGGGCAGGCGTTTGTTGCGTTCGCGCATTTTGGCGGCCCGCTTTGAAAGTCCATCGGGCGTGCCGCGAAAAGCGCCCAGCATGTAGTTCTTGACCGTGGCGCCGGTGAAGATGTGCGGGCGGAGCATGTACACGCTGCATCCTCGCAGGGCGGGCGCCCGCTGCTGGACAACTCTGTCGCCCTCCATCTTATGAATGGCATACGGCAGAGTGTGGGCCGCGAGCGGATATTCCTCGGAGACGGGCCCTGGCAGGTCGGACCCGTATGCCGAGACGCTGCTGGGGAAAATGAACTTGCCTACAATAAAGTCATCCCGGTTCGCCTCGGTGATGGCTTCCATGACCCGGGCGGTCCCGGCCACGTTGATCTGCCACATTCGGTCCAGGTCGAGCACCCTGTTGCGCACCGGATCCAGCACGAATGCCAGATGTAGAACTGCGCTGGGCCGCAGATCTTTCAGCAACAGAAAGAGCTCACGACACGATTCCTCCGTCCCCAGATCCATTTCGATGAAACGGAAGAGGGGGACGCTGGTGTCCGGAGGATTGAGGTCGATGCCGATGACCCGATAATCCGTGAACTGAGACAAGAGACGACGTCCCAGATTGCCAGCGATCCCCGTAACTAGAACGGTCGGCTGAACAGATCCCATCTGTTTTTTTTCACCCTCCTATGGATGCACGGGGGGTGGAGGCATGGGTCGTCCAGGAGCTCCGGGAGGCATGGGCATCATGCCGCGCGGCGGAAGATCCGGGCCGAAATAGGTTTCGTCAAACTTTGGGGTGGCGGAGTGTTCCGCTGCCTGCATATCCGCCTGCATACGCTGCGCCCGCAGGCTGCCACGAATCTCTTCCTGGACCTTGTCCAGCGCCAGCGTGTCTTTGGCTCCGACTTTGTACACGTAGTAACCGCTCTGATCGCTGATCAGTTCGGAGATCGCGCCGGTCTTGAGATCCATCACCGAAGCCTGATCGGGGGGCAAACTGCTGCGCCGGACCTTGCCCATGTCAACCGTAGGAGACTTGGCCTTGATGCCGGCAACCAGGAAGGCTTCAGCTTGCAGTTTGGTCAGGTCCTCGCCGGCGACGGCGCGGGCGCGAATCTTAGCGGATTCGGCTTTCATGGCCGCTTCACCAGCCTTGGCGCGCTTGTCTTGTTCGGCAGCGCTAAGCTTCACCTTGGACGCGGGCGGCTGTTGCACCTTAGGGATATAAATCCGTTTCAAGGATGCTTCCTCGAACTCTGCCTTGCTCTTTTCGTAGTAGTCCTGAATGTCCTGATCGGAAATCTGGGCGGCTTTCTCCTGAATCGCCTGGCTTAGCGCTTGCGACAGAATTTGAATGCGCGCCAGTTTCATCCGCTCATCGAACTTGGGCCCCTGGTCGAGACCCATCTCATGTGCTTTCTGGCTCATGATCAGGGCATTGACGTAGCGGTTGGCAAACTGCCGCCGCGCCCGGGCAGGGAGGTTCGGCTGGATCGACTGCAAAAGCTTCTCGAATTGGTCGCGGGTAATGGTCGTGCTGCATGATCCGGCGGTCTTGTCGGCCGGCGGATTGTCACACAACCCTTCGATGGTGATGATGGCGGCATCAGGCGCCACCTTCGACGCGGCGTCCTCCTGAGCGGTTGGAGCGGCCGAAGGAGCCATGTTGTTGGGGGCGCCGGCGGCAGGTTTCTGAGCCGGCGGAGCGGAACTCGGGGAAGCTTGGCCCCATGTCAGCGCGCCGAACAGCAGACAGACTAACCCATATCGGTTCATTTTGAGAATTCCTCCAAAAAAATGTGGAAGTGAGAAGTACAGAAAGAAAATCCTAGCACAAAGCGGGCTGCTTCCGATATTCATCGATGTTCTCCCGGATTGGCATCGCGGTTGGCCAGCGGCGATAATGCCAACATGGCGGGAGCGACAGCAATGTACAGCCCGGAGTCGATGCGCGCGGAAAAGCGGGCCGTGGCCGGAAACTCGGTGCTCGCCGCCATTGCCATCACCACCCTGAAGATTGCTGTGGGAGTGGCGACCGGCAGCTTGGGGATCTTGTCAGAAGCGGCGCATTCCGTGCTGGACCTGGTCGCAGCGATCATTACGTTGTTTTCGGTGCGAGTGTCGGATAAGCCGGCCGATGCGGATCATCAGTATGGACACGGGAAGGTGGAGAGCTTTTCGGCATTCATGGAAACCGGCCTGCTGCTGATGACTTGCGTTTGGATCATCTACGAAGCGGTGCGTCGGCTGTTTTTTCATCACGTAGAGATTGAACCGAGCCTGGCTGCGTTTTTGGTGATGTTTACTTCCATGGGAGTGGATTTCTGGCGGTCGCGGGCGCTGGGCAGAATTGCCGCCAAGTATGAGAGCCAGGCGCTGGAAGCCGACGCGCTGCATTTTTCGACCGATATCTGGTCGAGCGCCGTGGTTATCGTGGGATTGCTGCTGGTACTGCTGGGCCGGGCGTACTCTGTGAACTGGCTGCGGGATGCCGACCCGGTGGCGGCGCTGTTTGTGGCCGGAGTGGTGGTCTACGTCAGTTCCCGTCTGGCTCGTAAGACGATCGACGCGCTGCTTGATGCCGCTCCTGCCGGAGCGCGCGGCAAGATCCTGGCTGCGGTCGGCAGTGTCGACGGCCTATTGGAAGTAGACCGGGTGCGCATACGGAGATCGGGAAACCGCTACTTCGCGGATTTGTCAGTAGGGATGGCCCGCAACGTGACGTTTCAACGGTCGGAACAGTTGTCCGGTGCAATTACAGCCGCAGTGCAGGGGATTCTCCCGAACGCCGACGTAGTGGTGCGGACCGTGCCACGGCCAGGACAGCAAGAGAACATCTTTGACCGCGTGCGCGCCGTGGCTACCCGAAATAACTTCAACGTTCACGATGTCAGCGTCCAGGATCTAGGCGGGCGACTGCATGTAGAGCAGCACCTGGAACTCGACGAAAGTCTCACCATGAAGGAGGCGCATGACCGGGTCACGTTGCTCGAAACGGAGATTCGGCGGGACGTGCCGGAGATTTCGACTATTTTGACCCACATCGAAAGTGAGCCGGCAACCATCGAGCCTGGGGATGAGATTGTGCGGGATGCCGGGCTGGAAAAGAAGCTGAAGGAATTGGCGCGTGGATTTCCGGAAGTTCTCGATGTGCATGAAGTGAAAGTCAAGCGGGTGCGAAACCGTTTGTACATCTCCTGCCATTGCACCTTTTCCGATGGATTGCCACTGTCGCGGGTGCATGACGTTCAGACGGAGTTGGAAATCCGCTTCAAGCTGGCGGAGCCGGAACTGTTTCGAGTGCTGATCCATCCGGAACCGCTGACCGATAATCGGAGATGAAATGACCGAAGCGAAAGCTACCTGGATTGAAAAGCAGAAGTTCAGCGGAGTGGCCAGCAGTAGACACACGATCGTCGTCGACGGAGACAAAGAAGCGGGGAACAGCCCGATGGAGTTGGTATTGATCGGACTTTGCGGTTGCACCGGATACGACGTGGCGAGCATCCTGCGCAAGAAGCGCGAGCCCTTCACCAGCCTCGAGGTGCGGGCGGAAGCCGAGCGGGCGGCGAATCCGCCGACGGTTTATACAGAGATTCGCCTGGTCTACAAACTTGGGGGCAAAGTGAGCCACAAGGCCGTGGAAGATGCGGTGAAGCTTTCGGAAGAGAAGTACTGCTCAGTAGCGGCGATGTTGAGCAAGACGGCGAAGATCAGCTGGAAAATCGAGTACGTATAGGCGTCCTGCCTGAATTTCTTGCAGAATAAATCTCATCCCGTTCGTGGGTACGCCTACATTGCCAGCGCTGCCTTGTTGTGGGGAGTCGCAGCTACGCTGGGGCGGGCCGCGTTTACCGGGCGACTGCTGCCGAGAGGCGAAGCGCTTCGTCCCATCGATCCTTTGATTCTTTCGCAAAGCCGGGCAGGATTCTCTTTTCTGGTTCTGTTCGCGGCTTTGTTGGTGTTGCGAGGATGGCGGCGAATCCAACTGCCGGCAGCGGATCTGGGACGCATGTTCCTGCTGGGAATCCTTGGGGTCGCCGCGTCGAATTACTTTTATTACCTGGCGATCCAGCGTACTAACGTTGCCACCGCGATCATTCTGCAATACACGGCTCCGGTTTGGGTGCTGCTTTACACCGTAGCGCGAGGGCTGCAAAAGGCAACGTTGTCTCGCGTCTCAGCGGTCGGACTGGCGATGGCGGGCATTGCGCTGGTGATTGGGACTTTCGGCGGCGGTGGACTGAAGCTCGATACGATTGGGGTACTGGCGGCGCTGTTGGCGGCGTTTTCCTTCGCGTTTTACAACGTGGGTGGGCACACTATCCTGGTGCGTTACGACCGGTGGATTGTGTTGCTGTATGTCGTCTTCAGCGCGTCGGTGTTCTGGCTATTCGTGAATCCGCCATGGAAGATCGTCGCCGCTCGCTACTCCGGCGGTCAGTGGATGTTTCTGCTGGTCTTCTCGATGGTCTCGGTGCTCGGGCCATTCTCGTTTTACTTCGCTGGCCTGCAACATCTGGAGCCTACCAGGGCAATCGTCGTCAGTTGTCTGGAGCCGGTGTTTTCCATTGTGATTGCCGCAGCCCTGCTGGGAGAATTGATGCGGCCGATACAGACCCTCGGAATTGTGCTGGTTCTGGTGGCGATCGTGGTGGTGCAATGGCCGGATCGGACTCGGCGCGGGCAAGTCAACGTGATCGAGCCGATCGAATAGACCACGTAGACCCAGATGTCTCGTCTGCTGCTGAGCAGGTGAGAACGTCCTTCGACTTCGCTCAGGACAAGCTCTGCCGCTACGTAGTTAACAAGCGAAAATAGCGCTGCGTCCTTGCGATGTCTTTCCCGATCTGCTCCCGCAACGATTCCACGGAGGGAAACTTAATCTCATCGCGAATCCGGTCGAGAAAATAAATCTCGACCTCGGTCTCGGCAGTGAGATCCATGGGATGAAAGTCGAGCAGATGGGTCTCAATAGCGAATGAATCCACTCCGAACGTTGGCCGTTCTCCGACGTTGGTGACCGAGTCGAAACATTCCTCGGCCACCCGGGTGCGAGTAATGTAGACGCCGTACTTGGGAACAAGCTCCTCGTAATGGCTTAGGTTGATCGTTGGAACGGTGTACTTGGTGCCATGCCCGCGGCCTCTGCCCGCGGTAGAAAGAATGCTGAACGGGCGCGCGAGAAGATGACGGGCGCGGCGGACGTTCCCAGCCGCGATCAGTTTGCGGATGTGGCTGCTGGAGGCGGGCAGGCCGCGCACTCGCAACTCCGGATAAACTTCGACTCGAAATCCCATTTCGTGCCCGAACTGAGCAAGCATCTCCACATTACCTTCTGCCTGATGTCCAAAGTGAAAGTTGTAACCTTCGTGGACTTCGCGCGCGTGCAGCGTTTTGCGCAGAATGTCGTGCGCGAACGTGTGGGGAGGCATCAAGGAAAGATCGCGCGTGAAGGGAAGCAGGAGAGTCGCATCGAGACCAGTTGCGGCGAGGAGGCGGATCTTTTCGGGAGTAGGTGCAATGAGCTTCAGTCCGGAGTCGGGCCGAAGAATACGGGTAGGATGCGGTTCGAAAGTAACAGCCACGGACTTGCAACCTTGAGTCTTGGCGCGGTCCACGATGTTCGCCAGGACCCGGCGGTGGGCGCAGTGAACGCCGTCGAAGTTGCCGACACTGACCAGAGTCGGTCCAAAGCCGGCGGGAATGTCCTCGAGTTTATGAAAAACTAGCATCGGATCGTTTGGCGGCAAAGGCCGTTCAGATTCCGCGGACAAACTTTCCTCGGCATCAAAGTTCGAACTCCAGCTTCATCCCGTCATAGGAGAGGCGGACCCCCTCCGGCAGCAGCGCGTTCGTTTCTTCATGGGGCAGATCGTGGCAGATGTGAGTGAAGAAGGCGCGTTTTGGCTTCAGACGCTCCACGATGCTCAGAGAATTCTCGACGGTGGAATGCGTGGGATGGGGCTTGTGACGGAGCGCATCGAGAAAAAGGATGTCGAGATTCTGCAGCTTGGCGAATGAAGCCTCGGGAATCTCGCTGTGATCGGTCAAGTACGCCGCCGAACCAAACCGAAACCCTTCGATTTCGGCTTCTCCGTGAATGACTGGAACCGGCTCAAAGCGCGCGCCGAACAGATCGACCGGGCCGCGAAGTTCCTTAAGTTCTACCTGAGGTAGTCCGCCGAACTTATAGGTAGGGTTGAATATGTATTGAAACATATTACGGATGAATTCCGCAGCCTCCGGCTTGGCATATAGCGGAAGCCGGTTGGGCTTGTGCAGGTAGCTGAGCGGCCTGAGATCGTCGAGACCCAGAATGTGATCGGCGTGGGTGTGGGTGTAGAGGACGGCATCGATCTGGCGGATATTCTCCCGAATTGCCTGCTCACGGAAATCCGGAGTGGAGTCGATCAAAACGTGCCGACCCGCATATTCAATCAGCACCGAAGGGCGGGTGCGGCGGTCATGAGGATCTGCCGAGTGGCACACTCCGCAGTCGCATCCAATCGTCGGCACGCCCATGGATGTGCCGCTGCCCAGAACGGTGAGCGTCGCTTTCATCGTTTTGCAATGTCAGGGTTGACGATACCGGCGGCGGAGGCGGCCGGATCCTGCGGACGCGACAGGGCGTTGGTCACCTCCACATAAGCCATGCGCAGTTCATACAGGCAATTCTGCAGAAAAGTCTCTTCCGCGCGAGTGAGGTTGCCCTTGGTCTTGTCCTGCATCAACGAAAGTGTGTCGATGGTCTGGCGGGCGCCGATCAGGTCAATGCGGGGCTGGCCTCCCTGTTCCTGCATCAGGCCAAGCTGCAGCATGGCGCTCATGTAGATCGAGGCCATAAAGCGTTCGAAGGTCATCTCCAGATCTTTCGCGGAGTGGCCGCTGAGCTCGACGCGGCTGTCGAGATCTTTGGAGCTTTGGCGATAAGCATCGGCCTGCTCCTGCTGCTGCGAAGCGGTTGGAACGGGAGGCATTTCCGGCTCCTGCGTGGGCGGAGGGGCACCTTGTGTAGCCGCCTGTGCGGGGGCAGGACTGGTCGCCGGTTCGCGGGTTTCCTTTTGCTCGGCCTCAGTGCGAGGTTCGCCATCGGAGGTGAACAGACGGCGATCCGTAACGGTAAAAGTTTCCTGTTTCTTCTCGGGCATAGTCTTTCCTCGATCTTATTGGTTCGGGCGCGAAAACACTTCGGCAAACGGCAGCGCCGCAACCGAGAGCTCAGCGCCGTCCGCCAAAAGTTGCTTCTCCGGCCCAGCGGCTTCCCGGCGGAGGTAGCCGAGCGCAGCCGGCAAATCGCCAGTGCTCATGAGCAGCAACGCGGCGCTGGTGATCTCGCCGACCTCTTTGCCGCCCGATTGGATTTTTGTTCCCGTCGCTGGAAGTTTTCCTTGCACCTGAAACCCGGTGAAGTTACGGTGCACCGCGCCACGAGACCGTATGCGCTCCACAATTTCCTGGCCGATGTAGCATCCCTTGCTGAAATGTAGTGCGCGGTCCTGTCCCGTCTCCTGGGGTAGGTCGCGCTCGTGAATGTCCTGACCGTAGCGCGGAATGCCGCTGGCGATGCGCAAAAGTTCCAGTGCCTCAGGACTTACTCGCGTTCCGCCTGCCTTGACCAGAGCATCTTCGAGAGGTTGCTCTGCGGACGCCCATACTTCGTAGGTCTCGATCGAGCTGTTGTCGCCACGAGCGACCGTCAGCTGAGCACCCTGCCACGTGACATCCACAAACTGCAATGGCGCCAGCACCGGGATTTCCAGACCTGCTTCACGCAGAACCTGGCGACTCTTGGGCCCCGCCGCCCCAATCAACCGCTGCTTGTCGCTGATGTCCGTTACTTCCACATCGTCCATGATGATGTAATGGTCGAAGGTTGCCAGCAGGGTTTTCACCTGCGACCTGTCCGTCTCTGCTAGCAGTAACTTCCCCCGGTTATAAGCGTGAAGATCGCCGAGAATGCGGCCCTGAGGATTCAGCAGAAACGCGTAAACCCCATGGCCTGGCTGGAGATCACGGATATTATTCGTGGCCATTCCATTGAGCCAACGGGTGCGGTCGCCCCCGGTAATGGTGATCTGGGCCCGGTTCTCCAGAGAGTAGACTCCGCAATCCGAAAGCAGCGCCTCGAATTCCCTGCCGACGGCGGCAGAATCCACCTCTGTAGCATGATTGGTAGTAGCGATCGACATGGTGTCTGAACCTCCATTATACAAGCTGTACGAAACGGGAATCGGGGGGCCTGGCGGGGTACAACAAATGTGGCGTTGTTATGTATCGCGGACGGTACGGGCGCGTCTTGACCTGCGCCGGGGCTGCTATCCTCGCTTGCTCAATGTCGTCTCATGAGCTTGGAGGGCCTTGACGATGAGGATGCTACGAGTGGCCGCGGGTTTTTCGTTGCTCTTGATTTCGCTCAGCAGCTGGGCGCAGTCGGATGCCCAAAAGGTGCTGGATCGCTTCAAATCCATGGCGGGAACTTGGGAAGGGAAGTCGCCGAGCGGCGACACCTCGGAAGTCACCTACCGCCTCGAGGCCGGCGGAACGACCGTGATGGCTGACATGCACATGAGCTCCGAGGACATGATGAGCATGTACTACGTCGACGGCGAGCAGCTGCTCATGACGCACTTCTGCCCTTCGAACAACCAGCCGCGCATGAAGGCGGTCATTTCTCCCGATCTGAAAACGGTAACGTTTGATTTTCTGGATGCCACCAACCTTGCCGGTCCGCAGGCTGGGCACATGCACCGGGCGGTTTTCTTGTTCTCCGACGCAGACCATTATGCCGAAGAGTGGACCTGGAAAAAAGGGGAGAAAGACCTCAAGTTCCATTTCGAAATGCAACGCAAGAAGTAGTGCTTTGTCTGGTCGCGATCTCCGGCCAGCCCCGCGGACGTAGCGTTTCTGCTCGATTCGTGTACATGCACCGTTGTGTTCTCGCGGAATCTGGTATCTTCTTCTTCCGTGAGCCCCACGAAACAAATTGCCATCATCCCCGGGGACGGCATTGGGAAGGAAGTCATTCCCCAGGCCGTCAAAGTCATCGAAGCTTCCGGCGCCGCCGTTGAAACGGCGCAGTTCGACTGGAGCGCCGACCGCTACCTAGTCGATGGAGTTACCGTGCCTCCGGATGGCTTTGCCATGCTGGCGCGGGATTTCGACGCGATTCTGCTGGGTGCGTTCGGAGATCCCCGCATCGCCAGCAACATTCACGCCAAGGAAATCCTGCTCGGCATGAGGTTCAAGATGGACCTCTATGCAAATGTCCGCCCGGTGCGATTGCTGGAAGCGGCGCTGTGTCCGCTGAAGGGAGTAGAGCCGAAAGACGTGGATTTTGTAGTGGTGCGGGAGAACACAGAAGGCGTGTACGGGGACCTGGGGGGCGTCTTCAAGAAAGGCACGCCGGATGAGATTGCGACCCAGGAGGATATCAATACGCGCAAGGGCGTCGAACGGGTGATCCGGTATGCGTTCGGATGTTGCGAGCTTCATACCAAGCAGGATGGCTCGCCACGGCATCGCGTTCTTATGTGCGACAAATCAAACGCCATGACCCATGCCGGCGGACTGTGGCAACGGGTGTTCAAGGAAGTCAGCGCCGAGTATCCGCAGATCAAAGCCGAGCACATGTATGTGGACGCGCTCTGCATGCAGCTGGTGCGTGATCCGCGACAGTTCGACGTGATCGTCACTAACAACATGTTCGGCGACATCATCACCGACGTAGCGGCGGCCCTACAGGGCGGGCTTGGCATGGCGGCCAGCGGGAATATTCATCCTGGTAAGACTTCGATGTTCGAGCCGGTACACGGGTCGGCGCCGCCGATCGCCGGGAAGAATGTCGCGAACCCATTTGGCGCGATTCTGACCGCCGCGATGATGCTGAATCACCTTGGCATGGGCGCCGAGGCGCAGAAGATTGAAGCTGCGGTGCTGGAGGCGGTTCGCCAGAAGAAAACGACGCAAGATATCGGCGGGAGTTTAGGAACGCGCGAAGCGGGCGAGTGGGTGGCGGAGAAGGTCAGCGGGCGGCAGACATGAGCCACTTTGTACATTAGAGTCGCCTCGTTCCCACCTTCGTGGCAGGATTGGCGCTGTCGTGCTCCTCCTTCTTATGGCTGCTGACCACGGTGTTCCTGCCGAACTGATTGCGCAACCGTGGAAGGGCACGGCTTTCAGCCGTGCCGATCAGCGCCCCTAAGCAACCGGCTTTAGCCGCTGGGGCGCTTCATCGAGCGAAAATCCTGGGTGAGCAGACGAATATGGATAATCCTTGGGCAATTTGACCAGCCCCGCACGAACCGGATTCAGGTGAATGTAGCTGCGATGCTTTTCAAAATCTGCTTCGTCACGGACTCGATGGTTGGTGAAACTACGTTCCCAGATTTCCATTCTTGATCCTATCTCTTTCATGAAACGATGGGAGTAGCCGCCTTTGATGAACTGCATTGCCCCTTCCAGCGCAACGGTCGGTTTCGGACCGAGGAGCAGATGGAAGTCGTCAGGCATGATGACGAACTCGTAAAGCTGGAAAACGCCTCGATCGCGATAGCCGAACAAGGTGGAAAGGAATAGTCGGACAGCACGATCCGAGCGAAAAATCGCCCGACGCTCCCAGGTTACAGCCGTCACGAAGAATGTGCGCTCGGAGAAATTGGCTTCCACAGCGGCTGAAGCCGCCTCCTTCTGGAGCCTTGTCGCACGGCTGAAAGCCGTGCGCTTCCACGTCGATGCCGACGGTTGTTTTGGGGCTCCAGAGTCGATTGTGCACGAGACAGAGTTGTCGTGGTGCCCTTGCAGGGACAACTATTTGTACGAGAGTACCAGAATGGGCCTAGACGAATCCGCCGAGTTCTCGTGTGTCCGGGAAGGCTTGCACCACAGGCCTTCGCTACCTTTTCCCGGCTTGATCTTCTTGCGCGAACTGCTGAAGCAAGTCGTGACGGTTTACAAAATTGTAAATCCGCCATTGGTAGACCAGATAATAGCCGCGCGACACTTGGAGAAAATTGTTCTTCTTAAACCGGGCATAGCACCCGGCCATCTGATCGGAGCGCTCCATTAACTCCTGGGCGGACATATGTGGACTGCCTTCCAGGCTGGCTTCACCACGCTGGTCAAACAGTCCAATGCTCCAGATTGCGGCCTGGGAGCGGCACTCGCGGAGGCTGGGAAGTTCCTGCGCAAAGCCCGTTGCCGCCAGCAGCAGCACGATGAAAAACACCTTCATACTCTCCACTTTGGCACAGACTTGGAGAATCGCAAGTGGACCAAATACCCCCACTCCGATGACTGGCAAAGAAACCGCGAAGCGGCAAGTTCCTGATTGTCGCTTAGGTCGGGTTGCGATTATAATTTGAACGAACGTTCGAACCAGCTGGTCAGCTCTCCCCCGCGTCCGCAGCCATATGGGGTTGCGGACGCAACTTAACCGGCCAGATCGCATGCGAGATTGGTTCTCCATGGTTCCTCCCGGCTCCGGCAGCGCGTCGAGCCGCAAGCCAAACTGGCCGATAGACTGAATTCATCAGAAGGACTGTTCTATGAGCACGACAACGCAACCCACTGCCGGCGTGAACGCTAAGACTCTGATCAATTATCGGACTGAGCCCGGCGTCGCCGTCATTGAGATCAACGACCCGCCGGCCAATACCTATAGCTATGAAATGAACCGTCAGTTGGACGACGCGATCCTTACGGCCCGCATGGATGGCAGTGTCTACGTCATCGTGCTGACCGGGGCCGGGGACAAATTCTTCTCCGCGGGTGCCAACATTAATATGCTGGCCAAGGTTGACACGACGTTCAAGTACTACTTTTGCCTTCACGCCAACGAGACGCTGCTGCGGCTGGAGAACACTCCGAAGCTGGTGATTGCCGCGATAAACGGTCACTGCGTCGGAGGTGGGCTGGAGATTGCGCTGGCTGCGGATATCCGCATTGCCCGGAAAGATGCCGGAAAAATCGGATTGCCGGAAGTGAATCTTGGAGTCTTACCCGGCACCGGCGGCACGCAGCGCCTTTCCCGCCTGGTGGGTAAGAGTAAAGCCATCGAACTGATGGCCACGGGAAGCACGTTCACGTTTGAGGAAGCCAAAGCCTTAGGGATCGTCAATCAGATATTCGAGCGAGATGGATTCGTAGTGAGAGTTCTGGAGTACGCACGCCAATTCTGCCCTCCTAATAAGGCAGCGAATGCGGTCGGGAGAATGAAGCGCGCGGTGCAGAGCGGCTGGGAAATTCCTTTGGAATCCGGTTTGGCCCTGGAGCGGGAGAATCAGCAACTGCTGTTCGAAGCCAGCGACGCCAAAGAAGGCTTGGCTGCCTATCTGGAGAAACGTCCGGCCAGGTTCAGCGGAAAGTGAAATCGTACTCGCTCAACGAACTCATGGTGGCCAGCGCGGCGCGTGAGATTCGTGACGGAGAAGTTGTATTCGTGGGAATGCGCTTGCCGCTGATTGCGTTTGTTGTGGCGAAGCGGACCCACGCGCCGAACGCGGTTGGCTTGTTTGAAAACGGAGTGATTCGCACCACGCCGGCAGGGGAACTGATCTACACCATGGCTGATCCACCAAACATTCTCGGCGCAACCCAGTGTCTCGATATGCTGGGCGTGATGAGCCTGCTGCAATCCGGCCGCGTGCATCTGGGATTCCTCGGCGCCGCCGAGGTTGACCGCTTCGGCAATCTGAATTCGACCGAGGTTCGTGGTCCGAAAGGTGTGGTGCGATTGCCCGGCTCCGGTGGCGCATGCGACATCGCATCGCTGGCGCAGCGGTTTGTGGTCTTGCTGGAACATGGGAAGCAGCGTCTTCCGGAACGCGTATCATTTGTTACCAGCCCGGGAAACGGCGACGGCGCGGGTTGGCGCAAGCGTATGGGACTGCCCCGCGGCGGACCTTCTGCCGCGATTACAACCAAAGGAGTCTTGCGCTTTGGCGACGACGGTGAGGCCTACCTGGCTTCGAAACATCCGGGCATTGATCTGGACGACATTTTGAGCAACACCGGCTGGAAGCTGCGGGTCAGCGAAACGTTGACCGAGACTCCGGAGCCTTCCGCCGGGGAACTGAAAGCCATTCGCGAGTACGACCGGGAAGGATTCTGGACTCGATGACCATGATTCCTACCATTCGCAACCTCACCAGGCTCAGTCTCGATTTAAGCCCACGCATAGCTCGAGTCACGTTGCAGCATCCGCCGTTGAACGTTATCGATATCCCGATGATGGAGGAGTTGGCCGGCGCGCTGCGGGAAGTTGAAGAACGGCCGGAAGTCGTCGCCGTTATTTTCTCTGGATCGCAGAAAGCGTTTTCTGTTGGCGTAGATGTCGCTGCTCACACCCCCGACAAAGTTGAAGACATGCTGGGGAAGTTCCATGCCGTGATCCGCGCGATTGTCGCTTCCAAAAAGGTCACCATCGCCGCGGTGCATGGCCATTGCCTCGGCGGAGGCGCCGACCTGGCCATGGTGTGCGATCTGGTTTACACCGCCGAACTGGCAACCTGGGGATTTCCTGAAATCAAGCTGGGATGCTATCCCCCGGTGGCGGCAACGGCGCTGGCGGCCCTGGTCGGGCAAAAGCAGGCGGCCGATCTGGTGCTCACTGGCCGAACCATCACCGGAAAAGAAGCCGCGAATATCGGCCTGGCCAACGCGGTTCTAGCCGAGATTGATCTCGAGCATGCGGTTCGGGAAACGGCCGAGCATTTGAGTCAGCTAAGCCCGGCGGCGTTGGCCATCACGAAAAAAGCAATTTACGCCTGGGACTCAATGCACTTTGACAAGGGTCTGGCGCGAGCCGAGAAAATCTACTTCGAAGAGTTGATGAAGACTGAAGACGCGCACGAGGGAATCAACGCGTTCCTCGAAAAGCGGCAGCCGGTGTGGAAAGGGAAGTGATGTCTAAGGTCGTCACGATGCGCGAGGCGATTGCCGAGTTGGTGCCGGAGGGCGCCTCGGTCGCGCTTGGCCTTCAGATGGAGCAGATGATCCCCTTCGCTGCCGGGCACGAAATCATTCGCCAAAAAAAGCGCGGCCTGACGCTGATCGGGCCAATTTCTGACATTCTGTTTGATCAACTGATTGGCGCAGGCTGCGTGGAGAAAGTCATTGCGGCATGGGTTGGCAACGTCATGATGGGTTCGGCATACAACTTCCGCCGCGCCGTCGAAGAACGTGGCATGAAGGTCGTCAACATGACGAATTTCACTGTCGCGCTGGCCCTGCAAGCCGCAGCTATGGGCGTGCCATTTCTGCCGACTCGCAGCGCGCTGGGCAGCGACACCGTCCGCGAAAATGATTTCTTCAAAGCAATCGAGTCGCCGTTCTCGCCAGAAACTCGGCCGATTCAGCCTGAGAAGCTGCACGCAGTCCGCGCCCTCGCGCCGGATATCACGATCGTGCACGTGCAGCGTGCCGACCGTGAAGGCAATGCGCATTGCTGGGGCAACTTCGGGGTGATGATCGAAGGAATGCGGGCGGCCAAGCGGGTGATCGTGGTCGCGGAAGAGATTGTCGCGCCGGACGTGATCGCCAGCGACCCCAATCGCACCGTCATCCCAGGATTCCTGGTGAATGCCGTGGTCGAGTGCCCAATGGGCGCGCACCCCTCGCCAGTCCAGGGGTACTACAAGCGTGACGATGCCTTCTTCCGGCAGTATCACGAGCAAACGAAAACGGAAGCGGACACCGAGGCGTGGCTGAATCGCTGGGTGTACGATGTTCCCCATCGACCCGCGTATGCGAATCAGTTAGGCGCGTGCCGCGTGGATGCCTTGGGAGTGAAGCAGCACGCGTATGCAGCGCAGGTAGATTTCGGATATTGAACTGCAGCCCTGAGCTCTTAGCCTTTAGCTTGAACCCAAGGGTTTGGCCAAAGGCTAAAAGCTAAAGGCCAAAAGCTAACTCATGAAAAAAGAACTCATCGAACTCAAAGCCAACGGCCGCTCTTACGAGCTGGCTATCGAACCGAGCAAGCTGCTGCTCGATGTCCTCCGGCAGGATCTCGGGCTCACTGGCTCCAAGCGCGGCTGCGACGATTCTTCCTGCGGCGCTTGCACCGTGCTTGTAGACGGGACGCCCATGATGTCCTGCACGTTGCTGGCGGCCAGTTGCGAGGGCGAGGAGATCACCACGGTCGAAGGAGTTGCCGAACACGGCAGCCTGGCCGCCATTCAGAAAGCTTATGGCGACTGGGGCGGCTCGCAATGCGGATACTGCACACCGGGCTTCATGATGACGGTGAAACACCTGCTGACGCAGAATTCCGATCCGTCCGACGACGAAATTCGCGGCGCGCTGAGCGGCAATCTCTGCCGCTGCACCGGCTACACCCAGATGTATCAGGCGATCCGGGCGGCGATTGTGGCCGAACAGAAGGGACAGGAAACGGACGCGAAGCTATCAGCCGTCAGCTAGCAGCTCTCAGAGAACTAACATTCGAGGTTCGCGAACGACGAAGGACGGACGACGTAGAACGAAACCCATGACCAACGACTTCTCCATCATCGGAAAACCCATTGCCATGGTCGACGCCGCCGGCAAGACCACCGGCTCCGGCAAATATGCGGA
>Ga0206847_10122_pt1 | contig 26381 bp, 17 predicted proteins | sample Alteio_BWOrgCont_17_FD_152880 | JGI IMG/M metagenome (GOLD analysis project Ga0206847, IMG submission 152880) | Enriched cells from forest soil in Barre Woods Harvard Forest LTER site, Petersham, Massachusetts, United States -... | ecosystem: Environmental > Terrestrial > Soil > Temperate forest >... | reverse complement strand
TCGTTCGCCGCGATGAGGAAGCTGTATTTTTTGAGGTCGGAGATTTCTCCGCGGAGCCGGGCGATGCCGGAGCGCAGATCGTCCCTGCGCGAAGGGCCCGCGCCGCCCATGGAGAGTTCGTTCTCCCACTGCTTTATCTTCGCTTCGCGCGGGGCGATGAACGAGTTCAGCTTTTCGCCGCGCTTGGCCCAGCGATAACTCGTGAAGGGCTGGAATGTGACCGAGGCTCCGTCGATGTCCGGCATGCGGTCGCTATCGGAGCCGTCCGTGTCCGTATCCATGTCCGCCTGGATGAGCAACGCGCGGCGTTTCGTCTTTGGGTTCTGGAGTTCGAGGAGCGTCTCGCAATCGAAAAAGTTGTGCCGCGAAAGCAGGGAATCGAGCCGGCGGAGGCCCGACTGCAATGACGCGCATTTCAGGCGGTAAAGCTCGTCGAAGCTCGGCGACACTTTCGAGCTTTCCAGCAATGCCTGCAGCCCGGGCAGCACATTGGGAAGTTCGTCGTTGAGAAGCTTGATCTCTTCCAGATTGTGATGCGGTTTGGGGACTTTCACTTTCACCGTCACCTCGGCGACGTAGCTGGAAGGGTCATTCCGATCCTTGGTCGCCGTCGTCCCATGTTCGGTCTCGAGCGTCACGCGATATTGCATGCCGTTGAAGATCTTGCCGACTTCCAGCCGGCGATTCGGCACATACGGCGGCGGGGGCGGTGTGACCGGAGGAGGTGTCGGCTCCGGAGTGGCCGGAGTGGGACCGGGCGTCGGCTCCGGATTTGACGTGGGCTGAGGTGGGCAGCCCGTCAGGAGCAGGAGGACCAGGCTCGAAACGACGATCGTCCGGCAGACCGTGGAGACGCTGTTTTTCACCTCGAATGATCTCACCGGCTTTGCAAGAGCCCCAGCACGGTGAACACAATCCCGACGATGCCGAGCACCGCCATCATTCCCGCGGGCATCACTTTGCGGGTGCGCAGAAACTTGGGCGCGAATTGTCCCGCGAGCGCCAGCGACAGGACCAGCCCAAGGATTAATCCGGCCAGGAGATTTCCGGCGCCCACGAGATATCCCGCCACGAGCAGCAGGACTCCCGAGACACCGCCCGCAATCAGCGAAGCGCGGCTGCCGGCTTTGACAAAGCCCATGACCCCGCCGGCAATGGTGAGGACCCCAAAAAGAAAGAGATAGAGTTTCGCGATTTCGAGCATTGCTCTCCCTTAGTGCAAATCCCGGAGGCCCACAATGCCCGTTAATCCGCGGCGACGTGAGCGCCCTTCTCGGCCACTGAACGTTTCATGAACGGAACCAATAGCGCCAGGGAGAAGGCCAGAATGGCAAACACCCAAAAGCAATCAAAATAGGCGAGCGACGCGGCCTGCTGCTGGAGAAGCCCGCTCAGGCTTTTGAACGCCATCTGCGTGGCCAGGACGGGATCACCCGTTTGCTGCAAAAAGAACGCCTTGGATTGCTGAAGAAAATCCGCGAAGGCCGGACTGAACGGATCCAGGTGCTCGTTCAGCCGCAGGCTGTGAAAAATCTCCCGCCTCTCCTCGAGCGTTTGCGACATGGAGGTTCCGACGCTTCCGCCTTCATTGCGGAGAAGGGCGAAAAGCCCGATGGCGGCTCCGCGCAGCATTTTCGGCGTGTAGAGGTAGGCGGCCACATTGAGCGGAGCGAAAATCATGGAGAGGCCGATGATCAAGACCACGCGCGGCCAGACGACGTCCCAAGGACTCATTTGCAAGTTCTTCAGCGACATCCAGTAGTTTCCCAACCCCAAGGTCAGGAGGCCCGTGACAATCAGCCAGCGCGCATCGACTCCCCGGCCCAGCATTCCGCCCACGACGATGAGCATCATGACGGAGAAAATTCCCGCCGGAGACAGCACGAGGCCAGCCCGATACGCATCGTAGCCAAAAAGGGACTGGAGCAATGCCGGCGTCGCGGTGCTCGTGGCGTAAAGCACGCCGAACGCGCAGAAAATGATGAGGCACGAAACGGCAAAATTTCGCTCCAGCAGCGGCCGAAAATTCACCACCGGACTCTTGTGATGAGTCTCATAAAAAATCAAGGAGCCGAGGCTCAAGACAAAGAGCGCCATGAGCGTCTGCACTCTTCCGAAGGGGTCGTTCAGCCAGTCCCATTCCTGTCCCTTGCTCAGCATCACTTCCCAGCACACCATGACGATCGCCAACGGGCACAAGCCGATGGTGTCAAAATTCACCGGCTTCTTTTTCAATTCCACGCGCTCCTTCTTCAGGTAGTCCGGGTCATCCAAAAGGATGTACGATAGGAAAAACGCCAGCGCTCCGACGGGAAGATTGATGTAAAAGATCCAGCGCCACGAGTAGTTGGTGGTGAGCCAACCGCCGAGCGTCGGTCCCACGATGGGCGCGAGCAGCGCCGCCACACCAAAGAGGGTCATCGCCGCGCCCTGTTTCTCCGGCGGAAAGCTGTCCAGCAGCACTCCCTGGCTCGATGGCTGAAGCCCTCCCCCGGCCAGGCCCTGCATGACGCGAAACAGGATCAGTTGATTGAGGCTCGTCGCCATCCCGCAGAGCATGGAGCTGATCGTGAAAATCGCGATCGAGAGCAGGAAGTAGTTTCGCCGTCCCAAATGCGCGGAAATCCAACCGGAGATCGGAAGAATGATCGCGTTCGCCGCCAGGTAGCTGGTGATGACCCACTCGCTGTCGGTCACTGCCGCGGAAAGTCCGCCCGCAATGTAGCGCAGCGCCACGTTCGCGATCGTCGTGTCCAGCACCTCCATGAAGGTAGGAATCACCACCGCCAAGGCGATCAGCCACGGGCTGAACACCCTGCGCGCCGCGGGCGCTGAAAGCGGCGCTGCCATCGGCAAAGCCGCTTCGCTCATTTCTTTGCGGGTTCGGGCGTCGAGGGCGCCGGCGCTGTTTTCGGCTGGTCCATAACCTCCTGAAGGAGCTTCCCGGCATTGGGACCAGTCGGCTCCTCGCGAATATGGACCACCGGTTCCACCGATAGCCCGACGAAAATCGGATGTTCGCCAGGATTATAATCGATCAAATCGATCCGCACCGGCAGGCGTTGCACCACTTTGATGAAGTTGCCCGTCGCGTTCTCCGCCGGGAGAAGCGCCAAAGTGGATCCTGTGCCCTCGGTAAATCCGGAGATCCGGCCTTTGAACGTTTGCCGTTTGCCATACATGTCCAGGCGCAGATCCACCGGCTGGCCGATTTTGAGATCGGAGAGTTGCGTTTCCTTGAAATTGGCGTCCACCCAGATCTCCGTCAGCGATCGCAGGGCCATGAGGTTCTGTCCCGCCTGGACATTGTTTCCCGGATTCACATTGCGGCGGGTGACAACGCCGTCGATCTCGGCCAGGACATCGCAGTACCGAAGATTGAGTTGCGCCTGCTGCAAATCCCGATTCGCGGCCAGGAGTTTGGCGTTGGCTTGTTGCAAAGCTGGCGCCTCCTTGATCACCTTGCCGTAAATTTCATCGACGTTTCCCTTCCCGCTTGGATCGCGCTTGTAAAACTCGTCGATCAACTGTTTCGGGGAAAGAGTGTAGGACGACGGAAAAATGCTGAGTTGCGCCGCGCTCTGGAGCAAATCGGATTGGGCCTGGCGAACGGAGGAGAACGTCTGGTCGAGGTCCGGCGGCGTTTGTGCCAGATCTTCGCCGGTTTCCGGCTTCGGGGGCAGCCCCAGCGTCGCCCTGATCTGGACGACGTTTTGGAGCGCCTGAGTGAACTCCGCCTGCGCCACGTCGAGGTTTTGCTGCCGTTGGTCGAATTCCTCCCGGCTCGCGACCTTCTTTTCAAGCAAGCCCTTGTAGCGGTCGAACTCCGCTTTCGCGAGGGTAAGGGTCGCCTTGCCTTTCTCCATCGCTGCCACGTTGGCCTTGAGTTGCGCGATCTGATTATCCACGCTTTCGATCGCGTGTTGCAGTTTGAAACGCGAGCTTCTGGCCTGGGCCACCAACCCGCGCACGCTGGCCTGCGCCGCCACCACATCCGCTTTGGCCGTCTCCACGGCGGCTTGTTTGATCTCCACGTCCACCTGATACGGTTCCTTGTCGAGTTCGACCAGGAGGTCCCCCTTCTTCACACGATTGTTGTCATCGACCAAAACCCTCATCACCTGCCCCGGCACGCGCGGCGCCGTAAAGGTGACGTGGCTGTTGACGTAGGCGTCATCGGTCGAAACGGTGTTGATGGCCTCCAAAACCATCGGGATGCCTTTGAACACAGCGACCACCACCACCAGCAGAATGACGATGATTTTCCAGGGCGGCGTTTTCCGATGAGGCTTTTCCGCCGCCGCGGAGCGGACGGGCTCCGGAGACGGGGCTGAAACTGCTGATGTTTCCTTCGCGGATGCTTCGGATGCGTCGTTAGCCATGGGAGCGATTGGTTAACTTTGTTATCAACCAGATTGAATCCGGTTACGGAAGGCGATTCGTCACGTCTCGCGTTTTTGCGCGATAAAAATGCGGAGAATGAAGATGGGAACCAGGGCCGTGATGGACATTACCGCCCAGATGAACCACCCCGGAACCACACGCGCCCGGTCTCGTTCGACGGCGCGCAACGCCTCCTGCGCCACCTGCGACGCGGGGACCTTGAAGATCGCAGGCGCCGGCAAGGCTTCCCGGGAATCGGCCCGCTCGGCCACGGCGGAAAACTCGGTGTCCACCGGCCCCGGACAAACCGCCGTGACGGATACCCCGGTCCCGCGCAACTCCGCCCGGAGCCCCTCGGTGAAGCTCGTGACGTAGGCTTTCGTCGCCGCATAAACCGTCATCTTCGGAATCGGCAAAAAACTCGCGATGGAGCTGACGTTCAAAATCGCCCCGCGACCGGCACGGACGAGATCCGGCAGAAGCGCATGGGTCAGCCGCGTGAGCGATTTGATGTTCACGTCGATCATGGCTTGCACACGCGCCCAATCGCTGCCCTCGAAAAGTCCGTGATCACCCACGCCGGCATTATTGACCAGCAGACTCACGCGCTCGCCGCTGGCCGCCAGCGCCGCGATCAAGGCCTCGATTTGCACTTCGTCCCCCAAATCCGCGGCATGGCAGTGGACCGTCAATCCCGGACGATCCAACTCGCCCTTCAAGGCTTCGAGCCGGTCGAGACGCCGCGCCACTAGAATCAGCGTGCTCGCGTGCGGCGCAAGTTGCCGCACGAATTCGAGTGCAATCCCTGAGGAAGCGCCAGTGATGAGAGCGGTGCAGCCGTCGAAGAATTGCATCGGGCGAGTGGAAAGGCGAAAATGACGGCTGGCAAGTTACAAGTGGCAAAGGTCATCTTTCCGCATGTTCATCCTGAACCTCGAAACCCAGAAGCCGTTCACCACGAAAGACGGCTCCACGATCCGAAGCATCCTCGATCGCGCCAATGCGCCGGTCGAAAAGCAAAGCCTCGCTGAAGCTCGAGTTCCACAAGGGAGCGCCACCCAGCGCCACTACCATAAGCTAACGGAAGAATTCTATTTCATCCTCGAGGGCGCCGGGAAAATCGAAATCGATGGCGAAACGCGCGCCGTCCGCCCCGGAGACGCCATCCTCATTCCGCCGGGCGCCTGGCACACCATCACCGCCCAAGAGCCCCTGCGCTTTCTCTGCTGCTGCGCCCCGCCTTATTCGCACGAAGACACTTATATGGAATAAGGAACGGACGATACGAGAGATCCTCCTTCGTGCCTTTGTGCCTTTGTGTGAAACTTTTCCCAGGCCGGCCTTGGGCGGTTGATTTCACACAAAGGCACAAAGACACGAAGGGAATCATTCTCGTTTCGTCATTCCGTAGCGTCAGCCAAATCGCGCGTATTCCGCCACACCCTTCTCGAGCTTTTCGCGCAAGGCCTCCTGCGGATCAGGCTGCTCCGGAGAAATCACGGCGTGAACCATCAGCTTCACCATCCCTTCCACATCGCTCAGGGACACAAATTCCGGCGCGATCTCCGTTTCCGGGCCGCAATTATGATAGTTCCCGAGCGCCACGCACAACGCTCCACAACGGTAACCGTAAAGTTGGTAAGCCGTGCCTTCACACGTGCCGCCGCTCATCAGGCAGCGTTGCGCAGGGATCTCAGCCGCTTTCGCCAGCTGAACGAGTGTCGCCGTCACCGCCGCATCGAAGATCGACGTTCGATCCCCCACCCTCACCACCACGCCTTCTCCCATTTTCGCCGGGCCGCCCTTCTCCGAACTGGTTTCGAGCGAGACCACGGTCACCGAACGCGGCACGATCCCCGACTTCGCCAGGCGGATCGCCCCGACAAACCCCACCTCCTCGGCGCGTGTGAACAGTCCATAAACGCACGCTTCCGCCTGACGCTCTTCGAGCTCGCGAAACAGCGCCACAATTGTCGAACACCCGATCAAATCATCGCACGCCCGCGAATAGATGCGCCCCTCTCGCATCTCACAGGCCGGCAGATCCCACATCGCAAATGCCCCGAAATCCCGCGTCGGCGGATTCTTCTCCCGGTATTCCTTCGGCACGCCTCCCAGAAACGTGCTCGAAACAGGCCCATACGAAGTCGCCGCCGGCTCTCCGGCAGGATCATTTCCCCCCTGCGCTTTTGCCCCTTCCCCAGCGCCGGGATCGAATACATATCCCGGATGATCCATGTGGGCGGCAAACGCGAATCGCGCCTCGGCTTCCCCGCGTCGATAGAGCGCGACCACGTTGCCAAAATCGTCCCGCTCGACGATGACATGCGGGCACTGCGCAAGTTGAATCAGAATCTCCGCCCGCACCGCATCCTCATGAAACGGCGCCGTCGGCTGCGCGAGGATGGAACGAATGATATCGAGCAAAGCGGCGGATTGCATTTAATTTTGGATCTTGGATGACGGCTTAAAATCCGCAATGCACAACGCGCGGGGCATCAATCCGTAATCCGCAATGCACAACGCGACAGCGTTATCAAAACAACCCGGAGGCTCTCTGCATAGAAGCAGGAGCTTCAATCCGCAATCCGCAATTCAACGCATGTCCGCCTGGAAACGATTCCGCTACCGCCTCGAAGAACTTGCCTGCCTTCTGCTGCTTTGGGCCGTCCCGAGGTTCTCCCGCCGCGCCTGCATGCGCGCCGCCAACGCGTTGGGCTCGCTCGCCTGGCGCCTGGACCGTCGCGGCCGCTCCGTCGCGCTCGCCAACCTGGAATGCGTTTTTGGAGACCGCTACACCACCGCGCAACGCATGGACATCGCCCATGCGTCCTATCGGAATTTCGCGCGAACGATGCTCGATCTCTTCTGGCTCTATCGCGACTGGCCAAAAGAAACCGGGTATCTTTCGCAGTTTGAAAACTTCGACAAAGTCCGGGACCAGATGGCCCGAGAAAAGCGCGGATCGGTCTTCCTCTGTGTCCATCAAGGCAACTGGGAATGGGCGAGCATCGCCTGCGGTCTCCTTGGATTTGGAAACATGGTCGTTACCGAGAATTTCAAAAATCCGCGTCTGACCGATGTCTTCCGCCGATTGCGGCAGACCTCCGGGCAAGTCATCATTCCCCAGGAAAACTCGCTCATTCGCATGCTGAAAGTGGTGAAACGCGGCAGCCCCGCCGGCATGCTCATCGATCTCAATCTGGCCCCGAGCCAGGCGGCCACGGTCATCGAGGGCTTCGGCCTGAAGATGTGCGTTCCGCTGATCCATGCCGTGATGGCTCAGCGCGCAAACGCAATGCTCATTCCCGTGGAAACCCAGCCCGCTCCGGACGGCGCCTGCCGGGTCATCGCACACCCGGAAGTCCAATGGCCCGAAGGAGCGACCTTCCAGGAAATCTCCCAGAAGTGCTGGGATTATTTCGAGCCCATCATCCGCGAACGCCCGGAACTCTGGCTGTGGCCCTACAAACACTTCCGCTACAAACCACAGGGCGCTACGCGCGCCTACCCGTTTTACTCGAACGAATCCTCGAAGTTCGAAAAGCTGCTCCAATCCCAGGGATCTCCCGAATCATTTGACAAAAACACCTAATCGATTTTGCATACCCCTTCCATGAAACCCTTCATCATCGCATTTTGCGCCGCCGGAGTCGCGCTTCTCTCCGGCTGCGTCAATGGTCCGACTTCCTCGGGTCCCTATAGCGTTACGGCCTATAAACCCAAAAACCCCGAGAACGTCCGGGTGAAAGTGTCGCTCTCGAAGCAGAACGTCTACGTCATGGAAGGCGACAAGATGCTGATGTCCGCCGCGATCTGCGTCGGGCAGCCCGGCCACGGCACGCCGACCGGCAATTTCCTCATCAGCAGCAAGATCCCGGACAAACGTTCCGGCGAATACGGATTTCGCGTGCAAAGCAGCGGCATCGTTCCCGCCCAGGTTAGCGCTCCGATTTCCGGAAACTACGTGGGATACCCCATGGCCTGGTGGTGCGAGTTCGCTCCCGGCTATGGCTTCCACCAGGGATTCGTCTGGCCCATGCCCCGCACCCACGGCTGCCTCCGCATGCACAAGTCCGTGGCGCCTAAATTCTACGCTCTCGTCAGGTCCGGCACTCCCGTGAATATCGCGCAATCACAGCCCGAAGACGCCACCACGAACGTTCCGCGCCCGCAGGATTATCGCGATCCGGATCCACCCGCGAGCTTCCTCACCTCTTCGGCAGTCTTTGAAAAGCCCTCGGGCCAGTTGCTTGTCGAGCAACCGTAAATGAGCACGCCCGCCGCTCCCTCAAAGCGAATCAATCTGCGCACGCCCGAAGTCATGGCGGCGGTGCAGGCGCAGGTGGAATCGCATTATCGGAGCGAGGTGGTGGAAAAGCTGCGGGCCGCCGGCGGCACCCTGGAATGCGGCGGAGTGCGCGTGCGACTCGCCAAACAGTTCGGCTTCTGTTACGGCGTCGAACGGGCCATCGACCTCGCGTACGCGGCGGCCAAGGTGTTTCCGGGCGCGCGCCTCTTCATCCTCGGCGAGATCATCCACAACCCCGAGGTCAACGAACAGATCGCCGCGCTGGGGATCAAGAATGTCATCGGCCCGCATTCGCAAGTCGGGGTGGAGGACCTCGTCGCGGACGACGTCGTGATCGTCCCCGCCTTCGGGACCGACGTGGCCACGGAAGCGCGCATCAAGGAAAAGGGCTGCCGGATCGTGGACACTACCTGCGGTGACGTGATGAGCGTCTGGAAACGCGTCCGGCAGAACGCCAGCGACGACGTGACTTCCATCATTCATGGAAAAGCCTCGCACGAAGAGACGAAGGCCACTGCTTCGCGCGCCGTCAAAAGCGGGCGGGGCCATTATCTGGTGGTCCTCACGCTCGCCGATACCGATTACGTCTGCGACTACATCCGCCGCGGCGGGGACAAAAGGGCGTTCCTGGATCGATTCGCCGGCGCCCACAGCGAGGGCTTCGATCCCGATCTCCACCTGCGCCGGGTGGGCGTCGCGAATCAGACCACGATGATGCGCGGCGAAACCGAAGAAGTGCAGCGTCGCATCGAAGCCGCCATTCGTGATCGTGACGGCAAGGAAAAAGCCGCCGAAAGCTTCCGCTTCTTCGACACCATTTGCGGCGCCACCCAGGAACGGCAGGATGCGCTGAAGGAAATGCTCGCGTCCCCCATGGATCTGCTCCTGGTCATCGGCGGATACAACAGCTCGAACACCTCCCACCTCGCGGAAATGGGCGAGGGCAGGCTGCCGACTTATTTCATCCGCAATGCCAGCCGGCTCGAATCGCGCGAGCGGATCACGCATTACGACCAGCACGCGAAGTGCGAGATCACGACCGAAGGCTGGCTGCCCAAGCTGCCGCTGACCGTGGGCGTCACCGCGGGAGCGAGTTGCCCGAACAATCTCATCGAAGAAACCATCCTTCGGCTCTACGCCCTGCACGGAGTTACCGCCGAAGAACTGCTCGCCTCCACCGTCCGCCGCACGCAGTAGTCCCGCCGTTGGGCGGTTGATTTCACACAAAGGCACAAAGGCACAAAGGCACGAAGAAGAATGTGCGGAGGCGACGGCATCCATCCAGCCTGACGCCCTTGTTGTCTTCCTCCCCTTTGTGCCTTTGTGCCTTTGTGCGAAACCCTCTTCCCCCTCCCCATGAACTCCGCCGCTTACTCCAGACGCTTTCTTCTCCTGCTGCTGGCGGGGTTCATCATTCTGACCAGCCTCAATATCAATGGCTCTTCGGTTGGCATGTGGTCCGCGATCCTGACGGAACAAGAAACGTTGAGTTCACTGCTCTACTCCCTGCCCCGCGACGCGCGCTCGGACGAGTGGCTCGTCTGGACACCCTCCCTGCTCGCGCAGGCGAAACATCACCCCTCCTTTCCCGTGGAAAATCCGGCCATTGGCGCCGCCCGGAGCCCGATGCTGATGAATCTCCCGACGCGCCATTATTCCACCCTCTTTCGGCCGCAACTCTGGGGCTATTTTCTTTTCGATATCGAACACGGCTACTCGTGGAATTGGAACGCGAAGATCTTCGGCCTGTTGGCCGCCATGTTTCTCCTCATCCGAAGGCTCAGCGATGGCCGCTTCTGGCCCGCGTTGGTGGGAACCGCGTGGATCTTCTGTTCCAGCTACGTGCAATGGTGGTTCTCGAGCCTCCCGATGCTCCCGGAGATGCTGGCCAGTTGGGCGCTGGCCCTTTGGTGTGTGATGAAGCTCTGCGATCGACCGCCTCGAAATGCCGCCATTGCCCTCACCGTCGGACTCATCTTCGCGAAGGTCAATTTTGCGCTCTGCATGTATCCCCCCTACCAGATCCCTCTGGTTTATCTTGGGGTGGCAATTCTGGCCGGCTGGTTCTGGAAACGTCGCGGCGAAATCCCCGCATCCGGCCAATGGCTTCCCGAGTGGCGCTGGCTCGCGTTCGCCGCCGCCGGTATCGCGCTGATTCTGGTTCCCTTTTTCGTGCAGATGCTGCCCACGCTCCGCCTGGTCGCGCATACCGTGTATCCCGGCGCCCAGCGCGCAACCGGCGGCGCCCTCAGCGCCTCCGATCTCTTTCTCGGATTGGCCGAGCCGTTCATTTCCGCCCGCGCCTTTCCGGAACATCGCGGCAACGTCTGCGCCGCCGCGAACTTTTTTCCAGTGTGGCTGGGCGCGGCGTGTTGGATGGCGGCCACCGTAGGCCGAGGTGGAAACCTCTCCCGGCGTTTGCTTTGGCCGCCGCTGCTGTGCATCCTCGCCTTCACGGTCTTCGCACTTTGCCCTCCGCCCTCTTTCATCGGGCGATTCACGCTGCTCAGCTTCAGCACGGAGGAAGACATGATTCTCCCCATTGGCATCGGAGGGATTCTGCTCAGCATTCTCGCCCTGCGCGAGATGACCGCGGAGACTGCGGAAACGCCCCATCCTCTGCGCCGAATCATTCTCATCATTGTCTGCGGGGGCCTCGCGGCGAACCTCCTCATCGCCGCATCCGGAGACAGCCCCGCATTTTTCAACGACTGGCGCCTGGTGTCGGCCATCGCGCTCTCCTGCTGCATCTTCGCGCTCTACCTCTGGCCAACGAAGCGCGCGTTTGCGACGCTCCTGATCATCGCTCTCTTCCTGCCCGCGACGCGCGTCAACCCTGTGAACCGCGGGCTCGCGCCTCTCACCAAAACCAGCGCGCTGTCCGTCATCGAGAAAATCCGGCAGTCGTTTCCCGACGCGCAGTGGATCGCCTTCGACGGCACGCATCAGTCCGCGCTGCTCCTGGCAGCCGGAGTGAACGTGCTCAGTGGACCCAAGATGCTTCCCGACCTGGATTTTTTCCACGAACTCGATCCCGGCGGCCGCGATTTGAACATCTACAATCGCTTCGCCATGGATGTCTTCCATCTGGCTCGGAAACCCGACGTCGTCAGGTTCATCCTGATCAACTCCGGCGCCTTTCACGTGATTGTCCACCCCGTAAACCCCGTGCTCCGAAAGCGCGACGTCCGCTTCTTCGTCTTTTCAACCCCTATCGGCGATCCCACGCCGTTCGACCTGCAGCTCCTTGTGAGCATCCCCAATCGTCACATGTGGATCTACGGCCTTAAGCCACCGGAAACCCCGAAGACACCGAAGCCCGGTGGCGCCTGACGACCCGCCGTCGGTTGGTATCTTTCTCGCTCCTTCCCACCTGAAACCTCACGCAGACCACAAAACTCCCTCCGATGGATGACACTTACGCCAAACGATTTCTCCTTTTTCTCCTGGCGGGATTTCTCATCCTCACTGCCGCCAATATCAATGGATCGTCGGTCGGCCTTTGGTCCGGAATCCTTGCTGAAAGGGAAACCCAGGGCGCGCTGATTTTCTCGCATCCGCGGGAGGTGCGCTCGGATGAGTGGCTCGTCTGGACGCCTTCCCTGCTCGCCCAGGCCAATCATCAGCCTTCTTTTCCCTTGGAGAATCCGGCGCTCGGCGCCGGCCGCAGCCCGATGCTGATGAATCTGCCGACGCGCCACTACTCCGCCTTTTTTCGGCCGCAGCTCTGGGGCTATTTCCTTTTCGATATCGAACACGGCTACGCCTGGAATTGGAACATGAAGATCTTCGGCCTGCTGGCCGCCATGTTTCTCCTCATCCGAAAACTCTGCGAGGGCAGCTTCTGGCCGGCGCTGTTCGGAACCGCCTGGGTCTTTTTCTCCGGCTATATGCAATGGGGATTTTCATGTCCCCCGATGCTCCCCGAGATGATGGCGAGCTGGGCTTTGGCCATCTGGTGCGTGATGAAGCTGTGCGACGCGCCGCCCTGGAAGCTCGCCGCCGCGTTCACTGCGGGACTCGTCGTTGCGGCGTCGAATTACGCCCTCAGCATGTATCCACCCTTTCAGATCCCCATCGCTTATCTCGGATTGGCGGTGTTGGGCGGATGGTTTTGGAAGCGCCGCGCCACGATCCCCGCCGGCGCCCGCTGGTTCCCCGAGCCCCGCTGGCTTCTGCTCGCCGTCGCCGGCATCGCGCTCATCGTCGTTCCGTTCTTCGTGCAACTGCTCCCCACCCTCCACATGGTCTCGCACACGAGCTATCCCGGCGCCAGGCGCGCCACCGGCGGGGCCCTCGGCGCCATCAAGCTTTTCTTCGGAGTGACCGAGCCATTTGTTTTCGCCACCGCCTACCCTGAACATTGCGAAAGCATCGCCGACGCCTCGAATTTCTTTCCCATCTGGCCGGCCGCTGCCTGCTGGATGGCAACCACGCTGGGAAAAGGAAAAAACGTTCGGCTGCGCTTGCTCTGGCCGCTGCTGATCTGCGTCCTCGTCTTTACCCTCTTCGCGATTTGTCCGCTCCCCGCGATCTTTGGACGCATCACACTGCTCAGCTTCAGTACCGAGGTGCGCATGATTCTCCCCATCGGCATCGGCGGCATCCTGTTGAGCGTCCTCGCCCTGCGCGAGATGGATCCCGCCCCGCGCCATCCATTGGTTCGTCGCGTCATCCTGCTCGTCCTCTGCGGAGGGGCCGCTACTGCGCTGCTCGCCGTCATCGCCCGCCAAAGCCCCGTGTTCTTCAATCCCTGGCGGCTGGCGTCGATGATCGCCTTCGCATGGTGCCTCTTCGCTCTCTACCTTTGGCCGATGAAGCGTTTGTTTTCCATCATCCTGCTTTTGGCCATCTTCGTGCCGGGGATCCAGGTCAACCCCGTCAATCTCGGTCTGGGCCAGCTTACGGAAAGCAGCGCGCTTCCCATCATCGAAAAAATCCGGCGCTCGGATCCCGACGCCCGCTGGGTCGCCTTCGACGGAGCGGCTCAATCCGCGCTGCTCATGGCGGCCGGCGTGGATGTGATCAGCGGCGCGAAGACGCTTCCCGATCTGGATTTATATCGCGATATCGATCCCGACAGCCGCTCCTTGGAGATCTACAACCGCTACTCGCTCGGCCTCTTTCATCTCGCTCCCAAGCCGGAGATTGTCACCTTCACCTTATTTAATTTCTGCGCCCATAATGTGACGATCCATCCCGCCAATCCCGCGCTGCGAAAACGCGATGTCCGCTACTTCGTCTTCCTGCGCCCCCTCAAAGACCCCGCGGCGTTTAATCTCCAGCAATTCGTCGGCATCCCGGAGCGCCACATTTTTATCTATCGTTTTCAGGAGCCCAAGCCCGCGGGCGCCTGACGCGCGGCATCACCTCGAAGGGCGAGCCGCTCAGCGCGCCATCCGTTCGAAGAGCGAGCTCAGCCGCTTGGCGGTCGGCTCAAACGCCAGCCGCTCGCCCGCCATTTCCATCGCCTTTTCCACCACCGCGAGCGTGTCGTACGGATGCTCCAGCAGCCGCGCCGCGAGATCGAAGAGTTGCTCGTTCGTGCGTCCATGGCCGCAAAGCTCCGGGAAAATCCAGCGCTCCGCGGCCCCATTTCCACCCACGCAAGGAATCCGGCAAAGCAGCGCATCCCCCGCCACCCGCCCGGCGCCGGCGCTCGCATCCAATTGAAAAACCAGACGATGCCGTGCCATCAATCGCAGATACCGCGGATAAGACAGCTTCTCCTCGACGACCCGAAGCAGCCCTTCCGTAAATCGCAACCGATCCAGCATCCGCCGGCCGCGCCAACCGTCCCCATTGAAGACCGTCACCGGCTCCTGCATCGACTCCGCCAGTTGCCGGATGCACATGAGCGCCGCGAGATGATTCCGCGATGGCGCCGCAAAACTGCGCGTCCCGATGAAGATCCCGCGCCGTTCTTCGATGGGCATCGAAAAATCCCAGCGCTCATCCGCCACCGGCAAGGGCGGAAGGATAAACTCCGCGTGACGCGCGCCCGCCGCCAGAAAAAACGAAACGAGATCCGGAGCCGTCGCAATCGCGAAATCCGCTCGCGCGCAAATTTCCTGGAAGAGCTTGAGTCGATCCGGCCTGCCCAGCAGTTCCGCCACTTCGAAAGCCCCCGCGTCCTTCAACGACACCGCCACCGTTTTTCCCGCGCTCCGCAATTCCGCCAGCGCCACCCGGCACGCTTTCAAATCGCGCCCCAACATCAATAACACGGACGGCGCGTCCGCGGGAACCTGCTGATCCTTTTTGTAAATAGCGCCTCCCGTCGCCGCCGCAAACGCGTGATAACCCAACGGCGGATGCGCCGCATCCTGCGGAACGCCCGCGAAATCGGGAAACTTCTGTTCCGGGTCGGAGCCTTTGGGGTGGAGAACGGCGAGCGGCATCACGGCTTTGGTTTCATGGTCAGCGCGGATAGACGCCAGCTCCCGCGCGGATCGGACTCCACTTCCGTGAGCTGGTGGTTGGCAATCATTGCCTGGAGCGCATCCCGCGGCAAGGCGCCGGTGCGCATGCGCTGCTCCGCGTTGAATCGATCGATGGCAAATGGCTTGCCGGCTCGATAGCAAGCGTAATTGGTGCACATCACCGCTCCCGGCGTGACGCGAATCTTCGCGACCATATCCGTCATGGCCTTCTCACGAATCGCGATCTCGTTTTTAAACGTCGGATCAAAAAGCAGACGAAAAGTTCGATTCGGATCGCCGATTTGCGAAACCAGGAAGCGCAAGCAGATCGCCAGCGTCAAACCAGCCCGCAGCGCTCCTGGCCCGAATCCCTTCCGCCCGGACGCCCGCCCTGCGTGAGCGAAGGCCAGTCCGACTCCGATGGATGCGGCAATGATCAGGTCGAACCCCGCGTTCTGATCGACTCCCGCTCCGCTCCGCTGCAAAAAATCGGCGCCCAACGCGATGAAGATCAAGAGCAGGCCAAGACGAACTCCGCGGTCGCGCCACTGAATGACACCGAGCGTGATCGACGCCGCCATCGCCACGATCAGCGGCTTCAAATCCCTCGCCGCTTGCAGGGAGAGCTTCCAGGAGTATTCCCGCGAGAACATGAGATTTGCGAAGAAATCGCGCCCATAAAGCGCGTAGCACAAGGCAAAGCCGGCCACAACGCCAACCCCGGCGACGACCGCGCATTTCAGCGCTTCCAGCGGTCGGCGAAAACCCAGCCAGAGAAATGCGGTCACCGGCATCGCGATGATATTGTGCTTCAGGAACCCGGCAAACCCCATGAGCAAAATGGGCGCGAGACAACTCCGATTTTTTGCCTCGGCACGGAGAAACCACACGAACCCGATGGCCATGATCGCCTGCGCCAGCAACTGCGGATCGTCCATCCCCGCGTAGTGCTCACAAAAGTGACTGATCGTGGCCACGAAGAACGCCGCGCCGACTGCGGCGCCCGCTCGATCTCCTCCCAGTTCGCGGATCGTCACTGCGATTATCGCTCCGATGACCAGGATGGCGGCCAGCGAGAGGAGCCGCCCCGCCAAAATCGGATCGCCGAGCACGCGCCCCAACCCGCCCACGATGTAATACGACACCGGTGGATAGTTGTTCGTGATCAACTTTTCCTGGGAAGGATAGAGCGGCATTCGGCCCAACGCGGCGTCGGCAAAGTAGGCGTTCCATCCCTCGTTGATGTCGATCTCTACATTGAGAAAGGCGCGATCAACGGGCCAAATAAAATACCACGCGGCCATCAATAAAAGCAGCCACGGAGCCCAGCCAAACCGCGACCGGGCCGGAGACATGAATGTTTCAACCGTGGCGGGCGCACTGACACTCATACCGCGGCCGCCTCATCTCGTCCCACCGGCGCCGCACGCTCGATGCGCGCGCGGCTCGCCTTGCTTTCGCGATAGCTGGCCGCCACGGCCTCGAAAACCTGCTCGATGCTGATCCGCTGCATGCAGACATTATTCGTACAGCCGGATTGCCGGTTATTGACGGCGCTCACGCACGGACTGCACGCGATCCCGGCCCAGAGCGGCTTGTTGCGAGGCGTCAGCGCCGCGAAAAGCAGGGGCGTCTCCGGCCCGAAAAGCGTCACCGTATGGATCGTGGTGAGGGAAGCAAAGTGCGCCGGGCCGCTGTCGTTCGTCACGAGCACGTCGGCCAGGCAATACAGGACCATCAACTGCCGCAACGTTGTTTGGCCAGCCAGGGAAAAGCTTCGGGCCTGGCCGACCTTTTCCACCAATCGATCGATCACCGCCGCTTCATCCCGCGCTCCGGTGAATCCGATCCACACCTCGGGGAATTCCGCGATCAAGCGACGCGCCAGCTCCACATAGCGTTCCGGGTCCCAGCGGCGCAGCGGCAGAAGATCGCTGGCGTTGGCGTTCAAAAGGATGAGCGGCGGCGCCGCTGGCTCCCCCGTGAGCTTCGTGAGGATGGCCTTCACTTCAGCGGCTTCCCCGGGCTGCGGCGAAAAGCACACCGGCGCGTCCGTCGGCTTCGCCGGCACAAGATCGAAGCGCGGCAACGCCTCCATCGGCGCATCCAGCGCCGCGACCAGCATCGCGAAGGTCTGCGTGGTATGCAGGTGCGGATTATAGCGAATCCGATGCGTCATCAGATCGCCGCGGTACGGCCCCTCGCCGAAGAACGCGTGAAAGCCGACCCGCACCGGCGCGCCGGTCGCAAACGCCAGCAAGGCCGAGGAACGCGCGAAAAATTCCAGATCGACCACCGCGCCGAGGCGCAGTCGCCGCAACCGCGCCAGTGCCGCGATCGCGCTGGGAATCATCGCCAGGAGGCTGTCGCTCCGCACGGTGATGACGTTCTCCACCGGCATCACGTCCAGGACATCCACGATGAAGCGGTTGTCATCGAAGACTACCATATACACGTTTTCCCGGCCCACCCGCCGCGCGGCATCCAGAAGCGCGGTCTGGGCCAGAACCGTGGAACCCTGCTCCGCCAGCTTGATAAAGGCGATCGACCGCACCGGCTCCGTGGAAGGTGTTTGAAAAGGCGACATTAGCCTGCGCAGGCCGCTCGCCATCGCGCACAACGGCACGCCCACCCACCGATCGATGCGCATCATTTTGCGAACGTTCATTTCAAGAGAAAAGCGGAGCGGATGTCGGCCGCATCGGCGGCAATGTTTGGAGATGGGCGGGCATGGCGATTCCCGCAAGACCATGGGCCCCAGCGGAATTGGCCCGGATTGTGGCAGCGCTCAAAACACTTGGCAACCCCTTCACGAACTCCCTCCCGATTGCGCGAACTTAAACCTTCACTTTGCCCCGCCACTTCCCACCCGCTCCTTTTCCAATAGAAACGCATACTTCGCGAACACATCGATCCCCCGAATCACCGAGATCAACCATCCGCGCCAACCGTCCCGCCAGCCACCTTTGAGCACGAGATGCTTGAAAAACGCGACCCACGGCGAGAGCAGAAGCTGGGACCATCGGAATCCCTTTCCGGCTTTGATATACGAGTTCGCCATCGTCCGCGAATAGCGGATCGTCCTCTCCAGGTGATCCTGCAAATCCCGGAACGAATAGTGCAACAGATCGCCTTCGAGCCGCTTCGTCGCGCCAGCCACTTCCAGTTTCGCGTGCGGGTCCATGCCGCCCCATCGGCCCGCGCCCCGCCGGATCAGGCGCAGACGCCACTCCGGATACCACGCGTGCCAGATCCACTCGCCGAGATACCATGTCCGCCGGTTCAGCCAGAATCCATCCCCCTCCGGCGCGCGGCCATCGGAGAAAAGCGCGCGCATGGACGCGGCCAACTCGGGCGAAAGCGCTTCGTCCGCATCCAAAAACAGTGCCCACGGCCGAGTGCATCGTTCCAGCGCACGATTTTTCTGCATGACAAATCCCTCCCACGGCGCCGACTCAAACACCGCGCCCGCTTCCTTCGCGATCGCTTCCGTCCGGTCGGTGGACCCCGAATCGATGATCACAATTTCGCCCGCCAACCCACGCACACTAGCCAGCAATCGCGGCAGATTTTCCTCTTCGTTCAGCGTCACGATGGCGACCGAGAGCGGCAGCGCGGACGCTTCCCCTGGGCCGCCCGCGTTCATCCGCCGTGATACTCCTGGAGCGTTTTCACGCTCAGCCCGCATTCCCGCAGGGCTCGAATGCCCTCCAGGCTCGCCTGCGCGCCGCGCAACGTCGTAAACACCGGAATCCGGTTCGCCGTCGCCGTGCTGCGGATCTTGACCTCGTCTTCCCGCGCGACCTTGCCGCTCGGCGTGTTCACGATCATCGCCAGCTCGCCATTTTTGATCATGTCGAGCGCATTGGGCCGCCCTTCGTTCAGCTTGAAGAGCTTTTTCACGGGCACGCCCGCGGCCTTCAGCGCGGCCGCCGTTCCGCTGGTCGCGTAGAGCGTAAAGCCCAGCTCGACGAATCCCTTCGCGATCGTGGCCACACGCTCCTTCTGCCGATCCGCCACGCTAATGAAAATATTCCCCTTGGACGGAAGCGCTGGCTGCGCCGCCATCTGGGCCTTCGCGAACGCGATCCCGACGCTGTCGCCAATCCCCATCACCTCGCCCGTGCTCTTCATTTCGGGGCCGAGCACGATATCGATCCCCGGAAACCGAATGAACGGAAACACCGCTTCCTTCACGGAGAAATGCGGGGGGATCACCTCCTCGGTAAATCCGAGTTCTTTCAGCGTCTTCCCCACCATGATCTTCGCGGCCAGCTTGGGCAGCGGAACGCCGATCGCCTTGCTCACAAAGGGCGCCGTGCGGCTGGCGCGCGGATTCACTTCGAGCACATACACCGTCTCGTTTTGCACCGCGAACTGCACGTTCATCAGCCCGCGCACGTTCAATTCTTTGGCCATCGCCTTCGTGCTGCGCGCGATCTCTTCCTTCACCGCGTCGCTCAACGAAAACGGCGGAATCACGCACGAACTGTCGCCGCTATGAATGCCGGCTTCCTCGATGTGCTCCATGATCGCGCCGATGACGACCATCTCTCCATCGCTGATGCAGTCCACGTCCACTTCGGTGGCGTCTTCCAGGAAATGATCCACGAGGATCGGGTTCGCCGCGGCGCCCGGAGTGGCGCCGGGGCTGACTTCGATCGCCTCGCGCACATAGCGGCGGAGGTCGGTTTCGTTGTGCACGAGCTGCATTCCGCGTCCGCCAAGCACGAAACTCGGGCGCACCAGGACAGGGTAGCTGATTTTATTCGCCACCTCGACGGCCTGATCCTCGGTCACCGCCGTGCCACCGCTCGTCTGCCGGATGCCGAGCTTGTCCAGCATGGCGCCGAAAAGCTTCCGGTCCTCGGCGATCTCGATGGACTTCGGCGAGGTGCCGATGATCGGCACGCCGGCTTCCGCAAGTCCATTCGCCAGATTCAGCGGAGTCTGTCCGCCAAACTGCACGATGACCCCAAAAAGGTTTTCGCTCTCCTGCTCGCAGATATTCAGCACGTCTTCCAGCGTCAGCGGCTCGAAGTAAAGCTTGTCGCTGGTGTCGTAATCCGTCGAAACCGTCTCCGGATTCGAATTGACCATGATCGTCTCGAAGCCCTCGTCCCGCAGCGCGAACGAAGCGTGCACGCAGCAGTAATCGAATTCGATGCCCTGCCCGATGCGGTTCGGTCCGCCGCCCAAAATGATGACCTTCTTTTTTCCCGAATCGCGGCGTTCATTTTCATCGCCGTAGGTGGAATAATAATACGGCGTATAAGCCTCGAATTCCGCCGCGCAGGTGTCCACCAACCGGTAGGTTGGAATGATCTTGTCCTGCTTGCGCAACTCGCGGATCTGCGCGTCTGTCGCGCGCGCCGCTACGGCGATTTGACGATCGGAAAAGCCGAGTTTTTTCGCCGTGCGCAGGCCCCGGGTCACTTGCCCCCCGAGCACGCCGGCCAATTGCGGCTCATCCAAAAGCGCGCACACCGCGGGACCAAAACCCGCGGGATCCCAACTCGTCCGCTCATCCACGATTTGCCGGATGTTTTCCAGGAACCAGCGATCGATCTTCGTCAACTCGAAGATCTCTTCCACGGTCAGCCCCGCCTCGAACGCGTGGCCGAGATAAAAAATCCGTTCGGCATTCGGCACGGAGAGCTTCGTGCGCAGCTTGTCCAGACTTTCGTCGCTGAACACCCGCTTGTTCACGTCGTCCTCCTTCACATGCTGGTTCGGCAGCAGGTCCACGCCGTCTCCGCACAACCCAAACCGTTTGATCTCCAGGCTGCGGAGCGCCTTCTGCAGCGCCTCCTTGAACGTCCGTCCGATCGCCATCGCTTCGCCCACGCTCTTCATCTGCGTGGTCAGCGTCGGGTCGGCCTGCGGGAATTTCTCGAACGTGAACCGCGGCACTTTCACCACCACGTAATCGATCGTCGGCTCGAAGCTCGCGGGCGTCTCGCGCGTGATATCGTTGCGCACCTCGTCCAGCGTGTAGCCCACCGCCAGTTTCGCCGCGATCTTCGCAATCGGAAAGCCCGTCGCCTTGGACGCCAGCGCCGAACTGCGCGACACGCGCGGATTCATTTCGATCACGATCATCCGCCCGTTGTCCGGGTTCACCGCAAATTGAATGTTCGATCCGCCCGTCTCCACACCGATCTCGCGGATGACCGCAAACGACGCATCCCGCATGACTTGAAATTCGCGGTCACTCAACGTCTGCGCGGGCGCCACGGTGATCGAATCGCCCGTATGCACGCCCATCGGGTCCACGTTTTCGATCGAGCAAATGATCACGCAATTGTCGTTCCGATCGCGCATCACCTCCATCTCGTACTCCTTCCATCCCAGTAGAGATTCCTCCACCAACACCTCGCTCACCGGCGAAAGATCCAGCCCGCGGGCCACGATCGTCTCGAATTCCTCCCGATTATACGCGATGCCGCCGCCCGATCCTCCGAGCGTAAACGCCGGACGAATGATCAGCGGCAGCGTGCCGATTTCCACGAGAACCTTGCGCGCTTCCTCAATGGTGTGCGCGGTCCCCGATCGCGGCATATCCAGCCCAATCTTGATCATCGCTTCCTTGAACGCCTGCCGATCTTCGCCCTTGTGAATCGCCGTCGCATTCGCGCCGATCATTTTCACCCCGTGCTTCTCCAGCACGCCCGTTTCGTAAAGCTTCATCGCGCAATTCAGCGCCGTCTGCCCGCCCAGCGTCGGCAGCAGCGCGTCCGGCTTTTCCTTCTCGATGATCTTCTCCACCACCTCCGGAGTAATCGGCTCGATATAAGTCCGGTGCGCAAATTCCGGGTCCGTCATGATGGTCGCCGGATTCGAATTCACGAGCACTACCTCGTAACCCTCCTCTTTCAGGGCCTTGCAGGCCTGCACCCCGGAATAATCAAACTCGCACCCCTGCCCGATCACGATCGGGCCGGAGCCAATGAGAAGAATTTTTTTGAGCGAAGTATCTTTGGGCATGTCGAAACGGCGTCAGGCGAAAAGTGGGAAGGTTCTATCAGCCTCGGGCAACCGGAGCAAATGGTGAATCGCGAACTTTCGGCGCCGGATTTTCGGAGGATCAGCCGCAAAAAGGCGCAAAAGGCTCAAAAAGCAGAAGCGCGGTCTTCCTCGTCCCTACATCGCCCGTTCAGAACCGCAAGCGCCTCTGAAACCCTCGGACTTTTTCTCCGTCGACGAGGAGTCTTCATAAAGCAGAATATGCCCACCAAAACTCCGGGGGTTCTTCCGGTCGGGAACGCCAACGGCGTTCTGGCAACCATAGCCCTGGGTTGCCGGTTCCTCCGGCTACCCAGGGTTAATCGCGCCGCGGCGCCAACTCCAACGGAGTTGTGGCGAGGAAACGCCCACGAAACAGAATGGACGCACGCCGGATCGTCAGACCTGACGGCCCCTCCGCCTACGCCAGATCCAGCACGCCTTCCGCGCAAAGCTCGGCTTTGCCGAACGTCGGAATCTGATGCCCCATCGCATGGGCCACGGTCATCCACAGCCGATTATGCGCGGCCTTCTGCAGCTTCAAGCTGCGGCCCATCTTGAACCCCGCGCCGCCGCCCACCATCACGATCGGGATGTTATCCAGCGTGTGGCTGTTCCCCTTGCCGAGTTCATTGGTCCACACAATCAGCGTGTGATCGAGCATGCTGCCTTCGCCCGCCGGCTCGGGCGTTTCGGACAGCCGCTTGGCCAGATGCGCCAGCTCGCCCGCGAACCACGTATTGATCTTCCGCAGCTTGTCCTGTGACGCCTGATTCCCATCTGGATCATGCGAGAGGGAGTGGTGCCCTTCCTCGACCCCCAGCCAACGCATCTGCGCCTGCCCCACGGAACGCATGTACTGCAGCGTCGCCACCCGGGTCATGTCATTCGAAAGCGCATTCACGAGCAGCTCGATCTGCATCCGGCTGATCTGCGGCGTGTTGTCGTTCACCAACTCGATGCTCGGATCGAGTTCCGGCACCGGATGCTGCAGCGCGGCGTCGTTATCGGTGTTCTTCAAGTCTTTCTCCAGATTCCGCACAATCGTCAGATGCTGGTCGAGCAGCGCCTTGTCGCGCGCGCTGAGCTTGGATTCCACGCGCTTGATGTCGTCCTGCACGTCATCGAGCACGCTCACCAGGCTCTCTTTGTCCTTCATCTTCCCGTAAAGCTTCCCAAACATCTGGTAAGGATCGTCGATCGGCGCCACGGGTTGATTGCCTCCCGCGTAGCTCATGCGCGTCCAGGGATCGGCGCGTCCGGGCACGGCCACTCCAAATTCCACGGAACCAAAACGCGTGCGCGTCTCGGGCCGGCTCTGAAGAAAATTGCGGAGCTCCTGGTCGATCGAAATGCTGCTCGCCCAACCCGCGGGATTTCCGCCGCCGCCCATGATATTGCCGGGCAGCAATTCGCTGCCGGTCAGCAGACAGCTCATGCCGCGCATGTGACTGTCCCCATCCCCGCGCACTTTATTGAAGATGCCATTCAGGACGAGCGTCTGGCTCTTGAAAGGCTCCAGCGGCTGCAGGATGGATTTGAAGGCGAAGTCCGCCCCCTCCTTGTCCGGCCAGAAATCGTTCGGCAGCGTGCCATTCGGCGAAAACATGATGATCAGCCGCTGACGCCGTTGCGGGGTCTGGGCGCCGATGAGGCTCGGCAGGCCGCCCAGGAAAGGCAGCGCGGCGGCGGAAACGCCCAGATTACGAAGGAAACGGCGGCGATTGAGTGGCGTATTCATGGTGCGGTTTTGGCGAGTGTAGCGGAAACAGGTGCGCTGATCGCGACTTTCTTTGCGGCGGACGGAATCCCTCTCGTGGATGCCACGGTGGCGATCTCCACGAGAAGCTTCTGAATGTTAAACCCGGACTTCACGAAAGATTGGCGCAAATCTTCCATTTCGTCGGGTCCATACGCGCCCACCGCCTGCTTCACAGAATGATGAAACAGGTTGTGAATGAACGCCCGCTGGCCATTGGGGCTATCCACCGTGTATTTGGCGATATCGCGGGCGCCGGTCAGGTGCACGGTCTCCCCTTCCTCCGTGGAAAAGTCGCTCACGGCATTGACGGGTTTATGATTGTCCTGCGTCCGCCAGCGGCCGATGGCGTCGAAATTCTCCAGGCTGAACCCCAGCGGATTGATCGTGGAGTGGCATCCCATGCAGTTCGTGTTTTTCGTCAGCTCCGTGACCTTCTCGCGCATCGTCAGCGAGGGATCGAATTTCGCGTCCTCGAACGCCACGGCCATGGGCGGCGGCTTCAGCCGCACCCCGACGATATTTCGGGTCAGGAACACACCGCGATGAATCGGCGAAGTGGCCTTGCTATTGGCGAACGCGGCCAGCAGATACGGGTGCGTGATCACCCCGGACCGCTCCTTCGGATCGAACGCTACGCGCTGGAAGTCGGCGCCCAGATCGCCCTTGCCATAAATCTTGCCGAGACGCCCGTTCAAAGGAATGTAATCCGCCAAAAGCAGCTCGCGATAATCCGAACGATCGCTCCACACCACCTGATCCAGAAACAGTTTCAGAGACGTGCGCAAATCGGAAAGCACCGTCGCGTCAAACTGCGGAAACGCCTTTGGATCCTTCGAAATGGCCTCGGCCCGTTCCAGGTCCAGCCAGTGATGGAAAAATCCCCCAAGCTTCGCCTTCGTCCGCGCATCGGTCAGCATCCGGGCCGCCTGCGCGGCGATCTGCTCGCGCGTCTTGAACTTACCCTGCGCGGCGGCCTCCGCGAGCCGCCGGTCCGGAACCGAGTCCCACAGCGTCAGGGCGAGCCGCGCCGCCACATCATAATCGTCCAGCGGACGGTCTTCGTGGAAAATCGGATAAAGGAAACGCGGCGATTTCAGCGTGAAAAGCACCACCCGCTTCACCGCTATCTCGGGCGTCTTCGCGGCGGCGAACTGCTTGTCCACGATCTTCCGGTAGTCCTCCGAAAGCGGCCGGCGAAAAGCCGTTTCCATGAAGCGGCGAGAGAAATCCTTGAGCTTCTCCACCCGATCCGGCGTGTCTGCTTTCACCCCGCAAAGCTCCACCAAATTCCCACTCACATGTTCCGCCACGGCGATGGCCGATTCTGTCGTGGCCGCATCCCACTCCTTGGAAACAGCCACGCCCCGCTCGTATCCGATGCTCCGGTCATCCGGAGGAAACACCGTGCTCACAATCATCGATTGCCGCAGGCGCAGCGGGGAAAGGTCGCGCTGCGGGATGGTCTCCACCACTCCGAATGGCGGCTTCCATTTCAGGGCGATCGACGCCGTCTTCTCCTTGTATTTCGAAAACTCGATGCTGATCGGATAAGCGCGTCCGCCGAGCAAATACATCGACTTCCGTTCCTCGTGCATCTTGCCATCGGTGATGGCGGCATCGATGAGCAGCGCCTTCGGATCGTTCACCGACAGACGCACGCCGTTCTCCGTATCGATGATGAATTCATACATGCCCGTCTCCTCGGCGAATATGGAGCCTTCCCAGCGGATGGAAAACTCCTGCACATCCATCTGCTTCTCCGGCGCGGGGCTGCCCTCGCCGAACGAAAACGCCACCTGCCCATCCACGCGATCGAAATTCACGCGCGGACGGTTCTTTTTCTTTTTGGGGTCTTCTTTCACCAACGGCTTCGGCGTCTGGGCCTGGGGCGCAGGCGTCTGTCCCGGCTGCGCCTGAGGCTTCGGCGCCTGCGCGACGGCTGGAGTCGCCTGTGCCGTCTGCCCCTGAGGTGATGGCGTTTGGCCCGTCTTCGGCTGCGTCGGCGGAACCGCCACCGGAGCCGGCGTGGAGGCCGGCTTCGCTTCCTCAGGCGCCGGCGGTTCGATCAGGAGCCCGGAGTAATGCGCCTTCAGGCCATGATCCTTGCCGAGCGGTTGATCGAATCCCGGGCGAAATCGTCCCACGACATCCGCCACCGAGTTCCGATATTGCTCCACCGTGAGCCGCGCCAGATCGATCTCCGGCGGACGAATCCTCGCCTGGGCGGCCGGCGAATAAAACGCCTCGTAAATATATTGGGCCACCTCTTTGGCGTCCTGACCCACGCATGAGCCCACGTCGTCATCCGGCATGGTCCGCGCAATCCGTTTGGTCAGCGATTCCACGGAACGATTTCCCTGCAGGGGCTCATCGTATTTGTCCGGCACCCCCTCTCCGTTCTTCCCATGGCAGGAACTGCACATCTTCTGAAAAGTCTTCGCCCCAGGCAGATCCGCCGGTTCCGCCTGCGCGGCGGTGGCCAGCCCAAAGCACAGCG
>Ga0206847_10121_pt1 | contig 26648 bp, 18 predicted proteins | sample Alteio_BWOrgCont_17_FD_152880 | JGI IMG/M metagenome (GOLD analysis project Ga0206847, IMG submission 152880) | Enriched cells from forest soil in Barre Woods Harvard Forest LTER site, Petersham, Massachusetts, United States -... | ecosystem: Environmental > Terrestrial > Soil > Temperate forest >... | reverse complement strand
TCGCCCTTCGACCGGTAGTCCTCGATTTGCTGGACCAGGTTTTCCTGGGAGATCAGGGCGAGCCGGGCCGTCGTCAGGTCGTCGTTCACCGTCTTCAGTCCGTCGGCGACGAGATTGAGGCTCTTGTCGAGGGAGACGAGATTGTTGTCGCGCATGTATTTCTCGAGGGCGTTGTTCGCATCCCCCATCTCCTTGCGCAATTGCTCGGCCCGGGTCTGCAGGAAACCCATCGCGTAATCGTCCGTGCCGCCCACGTCGTGCAGGATGCCCAGCATGAACTGCTGGATGTAGCGATTGGCGATCAGCGCCGCGGCATCGGGATCCTGGTGCTCGACCGTCACGCTGATCAGGTAGCTCTTGCCGATCGAATCGGGTTGGACGTTGCCGAGCATCGAGCCCACCGGCGGCGGGGGCTGGCCGGGCGCGAGATTCCTGAGCGCCGGGCGCAGCAGGATCTTTTGCTCGTCCGGGGTGAAGGAATCGACGACGCTGGCGCGAAGCTTCTGGCTTTCCAGGACCTGGAGATAGGTGTTGATGTCCATCTCGGAGTGGACGAACGGATCCACCACGCCCTGGCTGGTGACGATGGTGTCGGGTTTCTCGAACTGCATCGTCGCCCTGGACCGGTACATCGGCGTCGCGCGCGACTGCCAATAGCCCAGCCCGATGGACACGAGCAGGGCCAGGGGCAGGGCGATCCAAATCCGCTCGCGCAGGATGATGTAGTAGTCGCGAAGCGTCCGACTCTGGATCGCCGCGTCCTCGGCGGCGCCGCCGATGTGGGACTTGACTGCAATGGGTTGGGATTCGGCCATGGGATATGCCTTAAATAATGCTCTCGGGCACAAAGACGATGTCGCCGGGCTGGAGGAGCTGGGAGTTGTCGATGGTCTTCGCCGACTTCTTTCCCTTGATGATGCTGTCGACGTCCACCTTGGTGACCGTTTTCGTCCCGTCCGGAGCGTAACGGGTGATGCTGACGTCGCTGCCCTTGGCGGTGTCCGTGAATCCGCCCGCCTTGCTCACGAGGTCGACCACCGACCAGGTGGATTCGAGCGGCAGAAGGTAACGGGAGGGGTTCTTGACCTGGCCCATGATCGTGACCTCGCGGGGCGCATATTCGTCAATCGAGATGGTGACCTGCGGATGCCGCAGAAACCGCTTGGTGACGTAGGCGCTCTCGATGGCCGCCTGGGCCTGGTCCACGGTGAGTCCGGCCAGATGGATGTCGAGGATCAGGGGCAGGTTTATGTTCCCCGACGCGTCGATCCGGCCGACCGTGGTCAGGTCCGGCTCTTGAAAAACCTCCACCCGAACCTTGTCCGTGACGGTGAGGGTGTAGATGAAGCGCCCCTTGTCTCCCGTCGGCGCCGCGTCCTGGGCGCGCAGCGCCGGCGCGAGCCCGGCGGCGGCGGCAAGCAGGCCGGCGAGCAGGAGGTTGATTTTGCGGACTGAGAATGTCGTCATAACCTAATAACTGGCGCTCAGGGCCAACGAGAGGGTTTGGCGCGTGAAGGCGGCGTCCCCGACATTCGAGTAATTGATCATGTAGGCATAGGCAAGATTCACCTGGATGTGAGTCGTGACCGAGGTGCCGAGGTTGGCGACGGACTGCCAGAGCCGGTCGCGCCGGCCCGCGCCGAGCGCGCCGAGGAAATCCGTGCCCGTGAGCGAGGTGATGAAGCTGGTGCGGAGCCGGTGGAAGACATTGACGTCGGCGTCGAGCGAAACGCTCGTCGTGTCCAGCGAAACATCGGTGGACGACGTGCCGAACCCCTTGTTGATGTCGGTGGTAAAGGTCAGCAGGTGGGAATAGCGCCAGGACAGGGCCGCGTTCGCGGTGAGCGACCCGTAGTTCGCGGCCGTGCCGGCGTAGTCGCTATGGCGTTCCTCGTAGCCGCCGCTGATCGAACCCGTCAGCTTGGGCAGCAGGCTGCCGTTGGCGCCAAACGTCAGGCTGTGGTCGTAGTCCGTGGTGTTGTCCGTCTGGCTCAGGCCAAACGTGTAACCGCCGTTGAAGTTGAGCTTGGAATCGAAAATGTAATTCAGGTCGATGCCGTCGGTCAACGAGCCGAGATTGGTGAAGAGCGTCCGGTTGGTATAGAGGATGTTGTTGTAGTCCGTGGTGTTGGTGAAGTAGTAGCGGTCGTTGACCGGGTACTTGAGATTCAGCGCGGCGCCATAATTCCACGCGATGGCGCGGTCGTTCGCATCCGGGTCGGGCTGGTCCGTCCTTTGGGCGCTGAAAGCGAGCGAACCGGTGGTCCGGCCGGTGCCCTTCGTGAAGCTGAGGGTATAACTCGGATCGACGTAGTCCTGGGACGCAAACTGCCCGAAATTGCCGAAATTAAGATCGGCGGCGGCGCTCACGGCGATAAGGCCGGCCCGGCGGGAGTAATTTGCGCCGAAGGAATAGGTTTCCGTGGACGAACCGCGCGCCACGTTCTGGGTGAAGACATTGCTGTCGTAGCCGTATGTATAGTCTGCGTTCACGGAAACCAGGTCCTTGCCGTCGTTAAAAGTCAGAAGCGCGCGCGCGCGCGGAGATGCCGCGATCCATAGAATTAACAGGCTGGCATAAAGGCGGCATCGGTCGCGCATTGAATCGGGGAGGAGGGGGATTGCCTGCGCTCGTCACGTGCCAGGGGTGACCGACGCGCTTACCGCCGGTACGTTGTCGGGCGGGTTGATGGGCACGACCGGATTAACGCCGACCGTCGGGGGGGATCCATTGGCGTTCGGCGTGTCGGGGCCGTTGAAGGTCACCGTCTGCGGGGCTCCTTCGAGACCGCTGAATACATTTGAAAGGGGAGAGCCGGTGATCGGGGCTCCGTTGTTGGTTGTCGTGGCGACGGCGTCGGCCCCGGCCGCCGGGGCGGATGACGCCACCGCCGTGGTCGACTGCGACGCCGTATCCGAGGCCTGCACGCCGCTCGCCACCGACGGAGCGGTTGCCGTCACCGTCGCGGCGGCCTGGGTCGAGGCCTGTTGGGCGCTGTTCGCGACGGCCGCGGTCGATTGGTTTGAGGCCTGCGCCACCGCGATGATGACCGCCTCGGCCGAGGCGGGCGATGCGGCGGAAACGGTGGCGGCGATAAGGCCCGAGGCCCCCGCGGCGGCAACCGGGTTTTTCTGGGCCACCAGCTGGATCAAACCCGTGGCAACGGAAACGGCCTGGGCGGGCGCCGCGCTGGTGACTGCCGCGGCGATGGTCGCCGCGGCTTGGGTGATTACCACCGGGTTTTGGGCGGGAGCGCTTTGGGTGATGCTCTGCAGCACCGCCGAGGCGACGGCCGCGGCCTGGGAGGGGACGGATGCGGTGACGGCGGCCGCGAGCGTCGCGCCCGCCTGGGCCACGGCTGCCGGGGTCGCTTGCGAATTCGCCTGCGCGATCGACTGCATGAGGGCGCCGGCGACGAGTCCCGCCTGGCCCGGCACCGTCACGGCGACCGCGGCGGCGAGGCTCGCGGCGGCCTGCGTCAGGGAGGTGATCGGCTGCCCGGGATTGGCCGCCTTTTCCGTATCCAGGACCGCAGTCGCGATTTGCGCGGACTGGGCCGGGGCCGCGCTAGCCGCCGAGGCGGCGATCGTGTTCGCTTGCGCGGGCGCCGTCTGCGTCGAGGCGGCGGCCACTTGCGCGGCCTGCGACGGCGCGGCCGCGACGGCCGCCGACGTCACCGAAGCCGTCGCGGAGGCCGCGTTGCCGGCGGTCGCGGCCCCGGGCGCATTGACCGCCGCGACCACTTCGCCGGCCAAATTTGCGGCTTGGGCGGGCATTGCCGCGGCGGCGACGCCGACAACCTGGGAGATGAGATTTATCGCGGAGGCGGAGGGCAGGCCGCCGAGGTTATTCTGGACGATGGACGAAACCGTGTTCACGGCCGTCCGGATGACGCGGGCGAGGGCCGGGTCTTCCGCGACGGCCCGGCTGAGCGGGATCGGGGGTTGCGCCTGTCCGCCGGGCGACGTGATTACGACATTTCCCGCTTCGATCACGTACGTGGCGCCCGCCGGCGTGACAAAGGTGACGCTGTCGGCGGTCGCCGCGACCGAGAAATTATTTTCGGTGACGGACACGGAAAACGACGTCCCGTGCGCGGTCGCGATGCCCTTCGGGGTCCGCACTCCGTAATCGTCGATTTTGCGTTTGGCGGGATCGAGCATCGAAACCAGCACCCCGGTCTTAAGATTGAGCAAGGCCGTTTGTTTTTGCACCACGCCGCCCGCGATCGCGATCGTGAGCTTTTCGATCACCACCTTGCTGTTGGCCTTGATGTTCGCCACCGCGCCGTTGAAGGGTTGCAGGTAAACGTCCGCGCCGTCCGAGGTGATGATCACCGCCCCCTGGTGCAATTTGGCTCCACTCGTCAGTGCGACTTCCGCGGCGGAGGCCGACGATTGCGATCTGGCGTTGCCGGTGACCGTCAGCACCACCGCTTCGCCGGGGACGGTGACGACCGGGCTGTCGGGTGGCAGCGCCGGCTGCCCGGCGGCCGCGGCGCCCGGCGCGGGGGGAGTCTGCGCCGTTGCCTGCTCGCCGGAGGAGAGCCGCGTGCCGATGGAGGCAAAGGCGCCGTCGGCCCCGCGCTCCTGAAATGCGGCCGCTCCGGAAACCAGGGCGAAGCGGGTTTGTCGGTCGGTCACCTCGACAAAAGCCTTTTGGCCGCCGGGCTGGCCGTTGAGGAATGAAATGCGGGCGTGGGGCGTCTCGAAAATCAGGCTCGTGCCGCTGAGCAGTTGCGGGGTGCTGATGACAATCCGGCCCGCGCTCACGGTCGCGAGCGTGTCGGAATTTGACGGCTCGACCGCCATGCTTTTGGTCGGCAAGAACGGCTGCTGCTCGAATTTATTGATGGTCAACTCCGTCTTCTCATCCACGAAAATGGCCGTTTCGTTGGACAATACCAGGGTGGCATTGCCTCCGGCGAAGGAGGTGAGGCTTGAGCCGCGGGCGAGGACCGCATCGCCTTTTTTCAGATCGAAGACCTGGTCGCCCGAGATGCACTCCACGCGCCCATACACGCTGCTGACATAAAATTTCCCGAGAAGATTTTCCGCGCCCGACGCAAAATGCGGAGCAAGTCCCGTCAGGAGACTCAAAACAAATAGGTTGGGGGTGGTTTTCATCAAAATGGCGGCGGCTCTATCCATAATCCGTCGTCATCTAGGGGGAACACCCTAGACGGCGCGCTGCGTTGAAGTCAAACTTCAAGTCAAACCTCGAGGCCCAAAAATGCACTCGGTATTATTACGTATCGCGGAATCAGTCTTCAATTACCAAATTGAGAATGCGGTTCGGCACATAGACGACCTTTTTGACTTTCTTTCCGGCGAGAAAGGGAGCCACCCGGGGATGGGCTTGCGCCAGGGCGACCGCCTCGGCCTCGGGCAAATTCACCGCGGCGATCGCATCGCCCCGGTGCCGGCCGTTGACCTGGAAGACCAGCTTCGCCGATTGCGCCTGAAGCCGCGAGGCGTCGAATCGCGGCCAGGGAGCGCCCTGGATCGGGGAGGGGCCGCCGAGTCGCGCCCACAATTCCTCGGCGACGTGCGGCGCGAAAGGAGCGAGCACCTGGAGGAAAGCCAGGACCGTCGCGCGCGTCGCGCCGGGCGCGTCCTGCAGCGCGTTGACAAACGTCATCATCTGGGAGACCGCGGTGTTGAGCCGCAGCGATTCGATGTCCTCCCCGACCTTCCGGATGGTGGCATGCAGGAGCTTGGTCAGATCGGCGGGCTCCGCCGCCCCGTCCGAAATTTTCGCGGCGGGTTCGCCATCCTCGCCGAGGCACGCGCGCCAGAGTTTTTGCAGGAAACGGTGCGGGCCTTCTATGCCGCGCGGATTCCACGGTTTCATCGCCTCGAGGGGGCCGAGAAACATGAGGTACAGCCGCAGGGTGTCGGCGCCGTGGCTGTCCACGATCGCATCGGGATTCACGACGTTGCCCCGGCTCTTCGACATCTTCTCCCCGTCTTCGCCGAGAATATTCCCCTGGTGAAAGAGCCTTTTGAAGGGCTCGCTCTCGGGCACCAGGCCAAGGTCGAAAAGCACCTTGTGCCAGAACCGGGAGTACAGCAGATGCAGCACCGCGTGCTCCGCGCCTCCCAGATAGAGATCGGGGCCGCCCCAATAGCGCAGCGCCTCGGGCGATGCGAACGCGGCGTCATTCCCCGGGTCGGTGAAGCGAAGATAATACCAGCAGGAACCGGCCCACTGGGGCATGGTGTTGGTTTCACGCCGGGCGCGGATCCAGTGATCCCCGGCGGGTTTCGCATCCGATGCGGGCACGGCCGCGCCGGATTGAAAGTCGAACCATATTTCCAGCCAGTCGGCGACATTGCCCAGCGGACTTTCACCCGTGGCGCTGGGTTGATACGATTCCACCGCGGGCAGCTCGAGCGGCAGCGCCGCGGGGGGCAGCGGGAGGGCGTAATGGACGGCGCCGGCCTGGGTGAACGTCACCGGCTCGGGCGGCAAATCGGCCGCGCGCTGCGCGGCCGCCCTGCGATAGTCGGACTCGCTCACCCAGGCGATCGGGATCGGTTCGCCCCAGTAGCGCTGCCGCGAAAACAGCCAGTCGCGCAATTTGTAGTTGATCATCGGCCGGGCCGCGCCGCGCGCGGACAGGTCCGCGGTGATCCGGCTTTTTGCCTCCGGCCAGGGAAGCGCGTCGTAGCCCGGCGAATTCACGAGGCGGCCGTCGCCGGTGAACGGCAGCGAATCCTCCCCGTTTTCCGCCGCGACGACGCGGACGATGGGCAGGAGATATTTTACGGCGAACGCGTGATCCCGCTCGTCGTGGGCCGGCACCGCCATGATGGCGCCGGTGCCGTAGCCCATGAGGACGTAGTCGGCGATCCAGACCGGCACGCGCGCGCCGTTTGCCGGATTGATGGCGAAACTGCCGCTGAACACGCCGGTCTTGTCCTTGGCCAGATCGGTGCGCTCGAGGTCGCTCTTGGCCGCGGCCTGCCGTTTGAACGCCGCGACGGCGGCCCGCTGCGCGGGTACGGTGAGGACGTCGACGAGCGGATGCTCCGGGGCGAGCACCATATAGGTGCAGCCGAAGAGCGTGTCCGGCCGGGTGGTGAAGACCCTCAGCTCCCCGAGCGACGGCGGCTCCAGCGCGAAGAGAACCTCCGCGCCTTCGCTGCGGCCGATCCATGCCTCCTGCATGCGCTTGGTCGATTCGGGCCAGTTGACGTCCTTCAGGTCGGCGAGGAGGCGATCCGCGTAGGCCGTGATGCGAAGGACCCATTGGCGGAGATTGCGGCGTTCGACCGGATGTCCGCCCATTTCGCTCCGGCCGTCGGCGACTTCCTCGTTGGCGAGCACCGAGCGCAATTCCGGGCACCACCAAACGGGGCGCTCGTCGACGTAGGCCAGGCCCCGCTTGAAGAGCTGCAGAAATATCCATTGGGTCCACCGGAAATATCTCGGATCCGTGGTGTCGATCTCGCGGTCCCAGTCATATGAAAATCCGAGCGCCTTTATCTGCCGGCGGAAATTGGCGATGTTGTTCTGGGTGTTGGCGGCCGGATGCGTGCCCGTCCTCACCGCGTGCTGCTCGGCCGGCAGCCCAAAGGCATCCCAGCCGATGGGGTGGAGCACGTTCCGGCCCAGGGCGCGCTGGTAGCGCGCGACGATGTCGGTTGCCGTGTAACCCTCGGGATGCCCGACGTGCAGCCCCGCGCCGGACGGGTAGGGGAACATGTCCAGCGCATAGTATTTCGGTTTCGGCGAGCCGTTCTCGGCGCTAAAGCTGCGATTTTCTTCCCAGAAAGATTGCCAGTGGCGCTCGATTTCATGAAAGTTGTAGTCTTTGCATTTCGTAGGCATCGCGTGAAATCCGCCATCTTGAACCTTTCATTCACCCGGTCAACCGCGCACGCGCGGAGGGCGGGCGCGCTTGCCGCCTTCGCCCTCTTCCTGGCCCCGGCCGCCTGGGGGGCCGGCATGGACCGCGGGTTCAACCAACTGCTCAACGCCGTCGTGCGCATCGATGTGCGGGAGGTCGACATCAACGGCGGGACGAGGCGCTTCGAGGCCAGCATCGGATCCGGCGTCCTGCTTTCATCGGACGGCCTGGTGCTGACGAACGCCCATGTGGCCAGCCCGCGCGCCGTCGAAATCACGGTCACGCTCGCCAGCCTCGAGCGGGTGGGCGCCAAGCTGGTGGGCTGGGATCATTGGACGGACCTCGCGCTTCTGCGGCTGGACATGAACGACGTCAAAAGGCGGCGGCTCAAGCTGACCCACGGGGAGTTCGGCGACAGCGACAAACTCTACACGGGCGAGACGGTGTACGCGGTCGGCACGCCCTTCGGGCTCACGCGCACGGTCACGCGCGGCATCATCTCCAATCCGAACCGGTATTTCGAGGACGACAACGGGGTGAACGGATATGAGACCGGCGCATTCAACACCTGGCTCCAGACCGACGCCGCCATCAATCCGGGCAATTCCGGCGGGCCCCTCGTGACGGAGGACGGCAGGATTATCGGAATCACGTCGCGGGGATACCTGGGCGCGAACAATCTGGGATTTGCGATCCCGGTGAACGTCGCGAAGGTGATTGTCGCCGGCCTGGTCCAGGCGGGAGCGATCAACCGGAGCTACATCGGCCTGGTGCCGAAGGCCCTGCAGGACTTCGAGGCCTTTTTCTCCCTCGCGATCGACACCGGCATGCTGGTCGACAGCGTGGATCCCGGCTCTCCGGCGGCGCGGGCCGGCCTGACCGGCGGCGACGTCCTTCTGGCCATAAACGGCGAGAAGATCGACGGACGGTTTCCCGAACAACTGCCCCCGATTGAAAACCTGATCGCGAGCCAGCCCGTGGGCGCGAGCCTCGTCCTCACGATCAAGCGGGGGGCCCGGGTGAACGACGTGACGGTCGTCACCGAAAAGCTCGAGAGCAGCGTGGGGGAGGAATGGGTCCTGGACGCCTGGGGCCTGAGCGTGCGCAAGGTTTCGCGAACCTTCGCCCGGGAGAACCAGCTGGCGGATGACACCGGCGTGCTCGTTATCGGCATCCAGCCGGGGTTTCCCGCCGACGTGGCGGGGCTTCAGACCGGGGACATCCTCACGAAGATCAACGAGAAGCCGCTGTCGTCGCTCGAGGTCATCAAGGACGCCCATGCCGCCTATGTGGCGAACCCCGGACCGACCCTGTTCGAGGCATTGCGCGACCGGCGGGTCTCTCTTTTCATCCTGAAACCATGACTTTGATTCCCGGCCAGAAATCCGCGGTCTTCGCCCTGCTGTTTTTGCTCTGCGCCGGGCTCGCCCGCGCGGCCGACATCCCGTCCCTCCTGGCGGAGCGCGTCAAATGCGCGGTGGCGGTGGAGTATTTCACCGAAACGGAAAGCGAACGCCGCGCGACCGTGGCCTACGGGGTCGTCATCGACCGGCAGGGCACGATCATCCTGCCGCCGGGCGCCATCGACCCGCATGTGCCGCCGGCGCAACTCAAGGATTTTAAGATCTATGTGCCGGGAGATCCCGCGAACGGGACGGGCGTGTACCTCGGCCAGGACGCGTTCACGGGCTGGCACTTCGTGCGCGCCGAGCCGAAGATGCGCGGGCGCCTGGTCCCGGTGACGGCGTTTGCCGCGGCCGGGCGCTCGCCGGTGCCCGCCCTCGGCGAGGAGGTCTGGGGCATCGGCCTGCGGCCGCTCGAGGAGGATTTCATGCCTTATTTGCTCTCCAGCCGCGTCGCTCTCATCCAATCGCTGCCGGAACTCACGGGCGAGGCCCAGCAGGAGGTATCGGGACCAGGCCTGCCCGTGTTCAATCGCGACGGGGTATTCGTCGGGCTCACCCTGAACTCGGGCGAACAGCCCTACATACTCTACTCCCAGATGAACCGGAGCGGAGCCCCGGTGTTTCTGGTCGACGTCCAGGAGAGCAGCCTCTTCGACCTCGCCGACGAGGTGCTGCCCAATCTCGGCCGCGTTCCGAAGAACGTCAGCGGCCGTCCGCTGGCGTGGCTGGGCGCCGACGGGCTCGAGCCGATGGATCGCGAGGTCGCGGATTTTCTCAAGCTCGGCGAGCAGTCCGGCGCCGTCGTGAGCGAAGTGCTGGAGGGCAGTCCGGCCGAGAAAGCGGGCATGAAGGACCACGATATCATCATTGCGATCGACGGCCGGCCGCTGCCCGTCTTTCGACCGAACCGCTACGTCACCGACTTTGTCGAGCGGGAGATCGAACGGCGCGCGCCCGGCGACCTCATGGCGCTTACCGTGTTGCGCGGCGCCGACCGCGTGACGATCCGGGCCGTGCTGGGCGACGAGCCCACGCTCATTCGGGAGGCCCGGCGAAAATATTTTGAACACATCGGCTTTACGGCCCGGGAATTCGTCTACGGGGACGCCATCGAGCGCCGCATCAAAGTCGGCGACTCGGCCGGAGTCGTGGTGCATTACGTGAAGCCGAACACCCCCGCGTCGATCGCCGGCCTGGAGCCGGACGATTGGATCAAGGAGATCGACGGGGTCGCGATCAAATCGTTCGATGACGCGGTCAGCCAGCTGTCCGCCATCGAGGGCGATTCGCTTCGCTCCGAATTTGTGCTGCTGGTAAGCCGCGGCGGCGATACCACGGTGTTGCGGGTGAAGCTAAAATAGGTCCTATAGGGCCTATACGACCTATATGTTTACAGGCATCGTAGAAGAAACCGGCCAGGTCCTGGCTTTCGAGCCCGGTGCGGAGGCGTGGCGCCTGCGGGTCTCGGCGGGCCGCGCGCGCGAGGGCGTGGCGGTGGGCGACAGCGTCGCCGTGAACGGCTGCTGCCTCACCGTGGTGCAGACGGACGCCGGGCAGCTCTCCTTCGACGTGATTGAAGAGACCCGGCGGCTGACCAATTTTTTTGCCCTGCGCGCCGGCGCGGCCGTGAATCTCGAGCGCAGTTTGCGCTTCGACGGCCGCGTGGGGGGGCATTTTGTCACGGGCCACGTGGACGGGCTTGGACGCATCGAGGAATTTGAGCGGCGCGGACAGGACACCTATCTCAAGGTTCGTGTCCCGGACGGCGGAGGGCGGTACCTCGTGCCAAAGGGGAGCATTGCGATCGACGGCGTCGCGCTGACCCTGGCGGAGGTGGAGGAGGACACGTTTGCCGTCTGGCTGATACCCCACACGCTGGAAGCCACGAACCTGCGCGAGCACCGCGTCAACGACAGCGTCAACCTGGAGTACGACCTGCTCGGCAAATACGTGGAGAAGATGCTGGCGCATGCGGAACGCCCTTAACGCACTGGCGGACGAATTGCGCCGCCTGAGGGACGACGGCGTCAAATCCGTGGCGGTTTCCGATGAGGGCTTGCTCGCGTTGCGTGCCGCCGCGAAACGCCGGGCGCCGGGCGCGCCAGTCCAGCCTCCCGCTTCCTCGGATGCCCCGGCGGCACCGCCCCGCAAGGGAGCTGGGCCGCTTTTGCCGCCGCCACCGGTCGTGATCTTGCCGCCGGGCGGCAAGGCGGAGCGCTGGGCGGCCTTGAATGAACAGGTGCGAGACGACGCCACCTGCCGCGCGCATGTGCGCCCGGGCAAGCGGGTTGTTCTCGGCGTTGGCAGCCTCGACGCCCGGATTATGTTCGTTGGCGAGGCGCCGGGAGCCGACGAAGAAGTGCGCGGAGAGCCGTTCGTCGGCCCGGCCGGACAATTGCTGAACCGGATGATAGCCGGAACCGGGCTGGCGCGCGCGGACGTCTACATCGGCAACATAATGAACTGGCGGCCCGAGATGCCCGTGGGGGCCGACGGGAACCAGGTGGGCAACCGTCCGCCTACCCCCGAGGAAATGGCCTATTGCCTGCCGTACCTGCGGGCGCAGATCGAAATCGTGGATCCCGGACTGATTGTGGCGCTGGGCGCGACCGCGGCCCAGGGGCTTCTGGGTCATGGCGCCTTCCGCGCCCTTGGCGAAATCCGGGGCCAATGGCGGGAATTCGGTGGAAAGCCCCTCATGGTGACCTATCACCCGAGCTATATTCTCCGCAACCCCACGAATCGCTCGAAGCGCCTGATCTGGGAGGATTTTCTCAAGGTGATGGAGCGCGCCGGCCTCCCCGTGTCGGAAAAGCAGCGGGGGTATTTTCTGGAAAAATGACGGTGCGCCTAGGACGCCGCCGAAGGGGGCGAGGCCAGGATCTCCCCCAGCGCCAGCTGCGCCCGCGCGGCCTCGGCCTTCAATTCGCCGACCAGGGACTCGATTCCGTCGAGGCCCGAAACATCCGACTGGGCCTCAATTTTCTCCGCGGCCGCCTTGAGCGACGCGGCGCCCAGGTTGGCCGCGCTTCCCTTGATGCTGTGGGCCGCGCGCTCGAATTTTCGCCTGTTCCCCTCGGCGAGGCTTTGATCGAGCTCGGCGATGCGCGCGGGAAGGTCGGCCGAAAAAAGGGCCACTATCTCCCTCAGGAAATCGTCGCTGCCGTCGGTGTTTAGCGTCCGGAGGTTCCTGATCGCCGCCGGATCGATGAGGTGTGGGGATGCCATCAACCGGAGCTAGAACAAATTGGCCCGACATATCAAGAGGTTCGGCAAAGGCGCTCGCATCATGAAATCGGTATACGTTGATATTTGCTTGCCAGGCGCCTCCCGTCGCGGTCTTTTAACCCCCTGTAATCTATGGCGAAATCATTCGTATTCTCATCGGAATCCGTGGGCGAGGGGCATCCCGACAAGGTTGCGGACCTCATCTCCGACAGCGTGCTGGACGCATGCCTGGCGGCCGACCGGTCCAGCCGCGTCGCCTGCGAGACCCTGGTCAAGTCGAACCAGGTGGTCCTGGCGGGCGAGATCACGACCCGCGCCAGGCTGAATTACGAGCAGATCGCCCGGGCCGCCATCCGCGAAATCGGCTACGTCAACGAGGACGATGTATTTCACGCCGACAAGGTGTTCGTGCACAATCTTCTCACCCGCCAGTCTCCGGACATCGCCCGCGGCGTCGATGCGCGCAAGGCGTCCGGCAAGAAGACCGCCGAGCAGGGGGCGGGCGACCAGGGCCTGATGTTCGGCTACGCCTGCAACGAAACCCGCGAGCTGATGCCCACTCCCGTGATGTTCGCGCATCGCCTCGGACGCGGACTCACCGTGCTGCGGAAAAGCGGCAAGGCGAAGTGGCTCCGGCCCGACGCCAAGTCGCAGGTTTCCATCCGGTATGTGGACGGCCGGCCGGTCGAGATCGTCAACGTGGTCATCTCCACCCAGCATACTCCCGACGTCGCCCACGGGGTGATCGAGGATTATCTCATCGAGCGCCTCATCAAGCAGGTGCTTCCCGCGCGCATGCTGACGCCCAAGACGGAGTTCCTCATCAATCCGACGGGCCGATTTGTCGTTGGCGGACCCGAGGGCGATTCGGGGCTCACGGGCCGCAAGATCATCGTCGACTCCTACGGCGGCTGGGGCCGGCACGGCGGCGGGGCGTTTTCGGGCAAGGATCCCTCCAAGGTCGACCGTTCCGCAGCCTACATGTGCCGGTGGGTGGCGAAAAACATTGTGGCCGCCGGCCTGGCCGACGCCGTCGAACTCCAGGTCGCCTATGCCATCGGATATCCGGAGCCGGTGAGCATCTACGTGGACACCCAGGGCACCGGGCGGCACGCGGATGAAAAAATCACCCGGGCGGTCAGCCGCGTCTTCAGCTTCAAGCCGGCCGACATCATCCGCCAGCTGGATCTTCTCCGTCCGATCTATCGCCGGACCACCAACTACGGCCATTTTGGAAAAACCGGCCTGTCGTGGGAAAAAACCGACAAGATCGCGGCGCTGCGCGCCGCGATTGGCCGTTGATCATCGCTCTAACCATCATGTCACCCGCCGCAAAGACCGCCGCCATCAAGCCCGACTATCTGGTCAAGGATATCGCCCTGGCCGATTGGGGGCGCAAGGAGATCGCCGTGGCCGAGCACGAGATGCCCGGGCTCATGTCCATTCGCAAAAAGTTCGGCCCTCAGAAGCCGCTCGCGGGCGTGCGCATCACGGGATCCCTGCACATGACGATCCAGACCGCCGTGCTGATCGAAACCCTGGCCGAGCTGGGGGCCGACATCCGCTGGGCCTCCTGCAACATCTTTTCGACCCAGGATCACGCCGCGGCGGCCATCGCGGCGACCGGCGTTCCCGTTTTTGCCTGGAAGGGCGAGACTCTCGAGGAGTATTGGGACTGCACCTGGCGGGCGGTGTGCAACCCGGAGGGCCGGGGGCCGCCGCTCGTGGTCGACGACGGGGGGGACGTCACGCTTCTGCTGCACAAGGGCTTCGAGATGGAGGACGGCAGCGCCTGGACGGCGACCCCGTCAGCCTCCCACGAGGAGCAGGTGATCAAGGATCTGCTCAAGCGCATCCATGGGGAGAACCCCTACATCTTTCACGAGATCGCGAAGGACTGGCGCGGCGTCTCCGAGGAGACGACCACGGGAGTGCACCGGCTCTACCAGCTGCACGAGAAGGGAAAGCTCCTGGTGCCGGCGATCAACGTCAACGACTCGGTCACGAAGTCGAAATTCGACAATCTCTACGGATGCCGCGAATCGCTCGCCGACGGCCTGAAACGCGCGACCGACGTGATGATTGCCGGCAAGGTCGCGGTCGTGTGCGGCTACGGCGACGTGGGCAAGGGATGCTCGCACTCGCTGCGGAGCTTCGGCGCCCGCGTGATCATCACGGAGATCGATCCCATCAACGCCCTGCAGGCCGCCATGGAGGGCTTTCAGGTCGCCCCGGTCGAGGACACCCTGGGAATCGGCGACATCTACGTGACCACGACCGGGAATACCGACGTGCTCACGCTGGAGCACCTGCAGCAGATGAAGGACCAGGCGATCGTCTGCAACATCGGCCATTTCGACAATGAAATCCAGGTGGCGCGGCTTTTCGCGGCGCCGGGCGTGAAGCGCACCAACATCAAGCCCCAGTACGACATGTTCACATTTCCGGGCGGGCGCAGCATTTACCTGCTGGCCGAGGGCCGCCTGGTGAACCTGGGCTGCGCCACCGGCCATCCATCGTTCGTGATGTCGAACAGCTTCACCAACCAGACCCTGGCCCAGATGGATCTCTGGAAAAATCGGGACTCCTACAAGCCGGGCGTGACCCGCCTGCCCAAGCGCCTCGATGAGGAGGTCGCCCGCCTGCATCTCGAAAAGATCGGGGTCCGGCTGACCCAGCTGACCCCGAAACAGGCTGAGTACATCGGCGTCCCGGTCGACGGCCCGTACAAGCCCGAGCACTATCGTTATTGAGGTTTGGCGCCGACGCGGGAACTTTATGCCCGCCGGTGCGGTCGCAGGGAGGGATGAAGCTCACGGCAAAGGCGATTTTTGCGACGATGGCATACGTTGTGCAGTGGCCGTTTGTGGGACTTCACGCCTGAAGCTGCGATCACACCATGGAAAAGATGGAAAAACTGCCACCGGTCGACACCGACTCCGAAGACCATGCCTGGAGCCGGGCCATGCTGCTGCGCGAGCTGCGCAAACCGCTGGTTTTGTATCGGTGGGAGTGGGTGGGCAATTTCCTGTGGCCGATGGCGGCGCTGCTCGGCGTCATCAGCTACCGGGGATTCATGAACAACGGGTGGCCGTCGGTGAATTTCGGCTGCGCCCTCCTCAGCTTTAATTTTGCGGTCTCGGCCATCGTCAATCAGTCCACGGCTCCCCTGCGGAGGAAAATCGATATTTTGTCGGAGCTCGCCGACCAGGAATCTCAGTCTGCGCCGCCGCGATAGGCGCGCGTCCGCGCGCTATGCGCGATCAGCGCGATCCCGGCGGCCGCGAGCAGGATGGAGTAAAACGTGCCGCGGCTGAGGCCGAGGATCAGCGAAGCGTCCGGTTCGCGGAAAAGCTCGCCGAAGATGCGAACGGCCGCATACGCCACGAAGTATTCGCCGGAGAGCCGCCCCGGCCGGGTCCGCACGACATCGCTGCGCCAGAACCGCCACTGCATGAACGCCAGCAGCAGGGCGCCTTCGAGGGCCGCCTCGTAGAGCTGCGAGGGATGCCGCGGCGCGATCTGGTCGATCGGGGTGTCCGGCTCGCTGCGGGGAAAAATCACGGCCCAGGGCACGCGGGTCACTTTGCCCCAGAGTTCGCCGTTGATGAAATTTGCGATGCGCCCGAAAAAAAGGCCGGCGGAGGCCGCCGACGTGGCGAGATCCCCGAGGTGCAGGAGCGGGATTTTCTGGGAGCGCGAAAAAATCCACAGGGCCACCGCCACGCCGATGAATCCGCCATGACTGGCCATGCCGCCCTCCCAGACGCGGAAAATCGCCAGCGGGTCCGACCGCAGCGTGCCGGGTTCGGAATAGAGCAAAAAGTATCCGAGCCGCCCGCCGATGAGGACCCCCAGCACGATCGCGACCATGAAATCGCCGATCTTGGCCGCCGGCAGCTGGGAGCGGCCGGCTTTCGCGTACCGGCTCAGCAGCCACGCGGCCGTCAGAAAGCCGAGGACGTAGGCGAGCCCGTAATAGCGGATGCCGAATTTTCCCCAGTGCGGGCCCAGGAAAGGGGGCAGGTTGTCGACCCAATAGGCCAGTGGCGGGGCGGCGAAGGTCACGGTCCTATCCCTTCTGCCTTTGCTGCTTGGCGCGGGCGAATTCCCGCATGTCCACGGCCACGTCGTCCTTTTCAAAAATCTCCAGGCCCAGCAGGTGCTCCATGATGTCCTCCATGGAAATCACGCCGGACGTCGCGCCGAATTCGTCCGCGACCACCAGCAGTTTCTGGTGGACCTTGAGAAAGACCTGCAGGGCGTCGGCGACGGTCGCCGTCTCCGGAATGAAATGCACCTCGTGCATCAGCTGCTCCACCAGCACGCCATCCTGGTCGTTCGCCTTGGCGTTGTGCAGGTCGCGCCGCCGGACGACGCCGACGATGTCGTCGAGATTCCGGCCGTAAACCGGGAACCGCCCAAAGCGAAGGTTGGGGAATTCCCGAAAGGCGTCGGCGACGGTCACCTTGGCCGGGAGGGCCGAGATGACGGTGCGCGGGGTCATGATGGCGCTCACACGCACGTCGTCGAGGGAGAGGGCATTGGCGATGATGCGCGATTCGCTCTTGGAGAGCGTTCCCTGGTTGGCGCCGCGCTCGGCGAGGAGGATGATCTCCTCGTCGGAGCGGTAGATATGCGCGGGCGTCCGGACGAACAGCCGGACAAACCGGTTGCAAATCCACGTGATGGGCGTGAGCACGCGGCGCATCCACACCAGGGGATAGACGATCGACGGAAGCAGGCGCCGGCGGTAGGCGACGCCAATATTCTTGGGCAGCACCTCGGACCCGAGCAGCAGGACGGCGGCAAAGACCGGCGTCACCAGGACAAGGGCCCGGCTGCCGAAGAGATGCGCGCACAGGGCGCCGACGATGACGGATCCGACTCCATTGGCGACCGTGTTAAGGGTGAGGATGGCGGAAATCGTCTCGTCCATTTCCGCGCGGATGACCTCGAAAAGCTGGCCGCGCCTGGCATGGGACTTTTTAAGCGCTTCCATCTCCGCGGTCGTCGCGCTGAGCACGATCGCCTCGATCAGCGAGCAGACAAACGAGACACCCAGCGTAAGGCCGATGGCGAGAATGAGCCAGTGCATGCGGCAAGTTAACCCGAATACTTCGTGAATCGATTAAATATTCGCCCTTCGGGCCGGCTTCGTCGGGGTAAAGATGCTTGCTGTACACCGGGCGCCCTGGGCTAAAGTCCGTGGATGGGAGGACTCAGACGAACGGCATTGCATGATTTCCACGTCGCGCATGGGGCGCGCATGGTGGATTTTGCCGGCTGGGAGATGCCCGTGCAGTACCGCAGTATTCTGGAGGAACACAAGGCGGTGCGCGCCGCCGCCGGACTGTTCGACGTGAGCCACATGGGGGAGGTCGACGTGCGGGGGCCGGACGCACGGCGTTTCCTTAATCGCCTGGTTACGAATGACGTCGAGAAGCTGTTTCCGAGCCGGGTTCTTTATTCGCCCATGTGTTATCCCCAGGGCGGGGTGGTGGACGACCTGCTCGTCTACATGAGGGGTCCGGAAAATTACTTTCTTTGCGTAAATGCCGGGAACGTGGACAAGGACCTGGCGTGGATGCGGGAGCAGGCCGCCGGCCTTGAGGTGACCATCACGGATCGCTCCCTCGACTACGCGCTGCTCGCGGTGCAGGGCCCGCGGGCCGTGCAAATCGTGCAATCGCTCACCGAGGCCAAACTCGACTTTCTAAAATACTATCACTTTACGGAAGGCGCGGTCGGCGGCCTGCCCTGCCTCATCAGCCGCACGGGCTACACGGGCGAGGACGGTTGCGAGCTCTATCATTCGCCGGCCGACTCGGAGACGCTGGCGGGGACGCTCCTGGCCGCCGGCGCCTCCCGCGGCCTCGAGCTGTGCGGGCTGGGCGCCCGCGACAGCCTGCGCCTGGAGGCGGGCTATCCCCTTTACGGCCACGAGATCACCCGCGATATTTCGCCGCTTACCGCGGGTCTCGGTTGGACGGTGAAACTCGAAAAAGGGGTGGATTTCCTGGGGCGGACGGCTCTCGGGGACGAAAAGGCGAAGGGATCGCCGCACCAGGTGGCCTATTTCAAGACCGGCGACCGCCGGATCGTCCGCGCGGAAACCCCCGTGCTGGACTCCGGCGGCGCGGTGGCTGGGCGGGTCGTTTCCGGGACGCTCTCGCCGATCCTCAATGAGGCGATCGGCTCCGCCCTGATCGTGACCGGCGCATTGTCCGGGCTCCTGATGGTCGATATCCGCGGCGTCCGGCTCCCATTGCAGCTGGTCAAACCCCCGTTCGTGAAATTGAGAAAGCTTGGTTAAGCCGTCTTTTTATGAGCAACGTTCCCCCAAACCTCCGCTATGCAAAGTCCCACGAATGGGTGCAGTTCGAAAACGACGGCACCGCGACCGTCGGCATCACCGATTACGCGCAAAGTTCCCTGGGCGACATCACGTTCGTGCAACTGCCGAAAGTGGGCGCCGTCGTGAGGGCCGGCGAGGTGTTCGGCGTCGTGGAATCCGTGAAGGCGGCCTCGGACATCTATGCCCCGGTTGCCGCCACGGTCATCGCGGTCAACGACGCCCTCGACAAGGCTCCCGAGACCCTGAATCGGGAACCCTTTGGCGGAGGATGGATCGCGAAACTGAAAGTCGCGAACCCGGGAGATGCGGGCGGGTTAATGGACGCCGCAGGCTATCAAAAAATGATTGAATGAGATGGCTTGCCGAGGCTCCGTCGGGCGGTTTGCTCGGCCCGTCTCAATCCCGCTGGACGCGGGATTAAGCCGCGGCAGTCTCCGCTCGCTGACGCGACGGCGGAGACTGGACGCCGCAGGGTATCAGAAAATGATCGAGTGAAAGCTCAGCCGGCTTTGGCGGATCGGGCGGCCTTGCGGCGATCCGTTTCGCTGAGGACGCGCTTGCGCAGGCGGATATTCTTCGGGGTGACCTCGACGAACTCGTCGGTCGCGATGTATTCGATCGCGCGCTCCAGCGAGAGTTTTGTCGCCGGCGTGAGTCCGGTGGCGACTCCCGAGCCCTGGGAGCGAAAATTCGTGAGCGCCTTGGCGCGAACGGCGTTGCAGGAAATGTCCTCGTTGCGCGGATTTTCCCCGACGATCATTCCCTGGTAGACCTCCTCGCCGGGACCGACGAAGAGCTTGCCGCGCTCCTGGACCATTTCCAGCGCGTAGCCGGTGGTGACGCCGGCTTCCGTCGCGATGATCGTGCCGGAAAGGCGGGTGAGCACCTCGCCCGCATAGGGGCCGTATTCCTTGAACAAATGGCTCATCACGCCGCGTCCGCTCGTGGCGTTGACAACGTCGATTTCCATCCCAATCAGGCCGCGGGTGGTGATCGTGGCCTCGATCATGGTGGAGTGGGGGTGCTTCTCCATGTTGGTGAGCACGCCCTTGCGGTTGGCGAGATTTTGAATGACGGCGCCGACGCATTCGTCGGGCACTTCGATCCAGAGGCTCTCGTACGGCTCATGGCGATGGCCGTCCACGATCTTTTCGATCACGGTCGGACGGGAAACGAGCATTTCGAACCCCTCGCGCCGCATCGTCTCCACGAGCACGGCCACCTGCATCGCTCCGCGGGCCTTGACGTTGAAGACGCCCGCCTTGTCGGTGTTCTCGACATTGATCGAAACATTGGTCTTGAGCTCCCGAAAGAGGCGTTCGCCCAATTGCCGCGACGTGACCAGCTTGCCTTCGCGGCCGACGAGCGGGCCGTCGTTGACGCAGAATTCCATTTCCAGGGTCGGGGGGTCGATCTGGGTGAAGGGCAGGGGATGGGCGTCCTCATCGGCGGCCAGGGTGTCGCCGATATCGATCTCCTCGACGCCGGCGATGCCGACGATGTTGCCGGCGACGGCCGTCTCCGTCTCGGCCGTGCCCAGGCCCGTGAATTCCAGGATCTTGGTGATCTTCGCGCGGACGCGCTTCCCATCGGCGTGGCGGATGGCGAAGATCGGGTCTCCGACCTTGGCGGCGCCGCCCAAAACCTTGCCGATCGCGATGCGGCCCACGTAGTCGCTCCAATCGACGTTCGAGACGAGCATGTGAAAGGGCTCGGCCGGCTTGGCAAAGGGAGGGGGAATATGGTCGAGGATGGTCTGGAAGAGCGGACCCATGTCCTTCTTTTCCTCTCCCAGGTGCAGCATCATGTAGCCGTCGCGGCCCGAGCCGTAGACGACGGGGGCGTCGAATTGCTCCTCGGTGGCATTGAGTTCGAGGAGCAGCTCCTGCACCTTGTCGTACATCTTCTTCGGCTCGGCGTTTTCCCGGTCGATCTTGTTGATCACGATCACGACCTTGAGGCCGTGGGCGAGCGCCTTGCGGAGGACGAAGCGGGTCTGCGCCTGGGGCCCGTCATAGGCGTCAACCACGAGCAACACCCCGTCCACCATCCGGAGCGCCCGCTCGACCTCGCCGCCAAAATCGGCATGGCCCGGGGTGTCGACGATGTTGATCGTCTTGTCGTGCCAGTGAACGGACGTGTTCTTGGCCTTGATCGTGATGCCCTTCTCCTTTTCCAGGTCCATCGAGTCCATGGCACGTTCCTCGACGTGCTGGTTGGCGCGGAAGACTCCGCCCTCCTTGAGGAGTTTGTCCACCAGTGTGGTCTTGCCATGGTCGACATGGGCGATGATGGCGATATTGCGGATGCTCTGGTTCATTTGGGCCTGTAGTTGTGAAAAAGAGGTCCAACGTGAACCTTGCGTCCGGCGTATGCAAGCAGAACAAGGTAGCGCAGGCGGAACGCCTGCGCTACTTCGAATGGGCGGTGCTACCCGTCTGCGTTCCGCTGCACCCGTCTTCGCCGAAGCGAAGCCGGGCAAGCGCGTAACTTCGCGGGATGCGGGCGCTGCCGCGACCCCCATAAATATTTTGGCCCCGGAACCTTGCGGTCCCGGGGCCAAAATTGGGGGTGGGCGTTCGCCACGCGCTCTTTCCCGTCACACACGTTAGGCGCACTCGCTTTCGCGGGCCGTGTGCTCCCCGACGCCACTCTTCGCGGCATGCGAAGTTCTCGATCTCATGGCGGGATCGCTCCGACCATTTCTGGCTGGAGTTTTTTGAGTGAGGCCTCTTCGCCCGGTTCGGACGCCCCCTGCCGGGGGCGGCACGCCGGACGTGGTGCAGACACGCCTACAAGTGTGATCTTCGCGTCGGCACCGTTGCCATGGGGACGGCGCCGGCTTTTGGCCGGCCGTTTGCCCCATGTTACGGGTCTGACCTCTTAACTCTTAGGCTGCGTTCGCTTTGCAGTTGGGTGACCACGCTTGGCGTGACCGCCCAATGAGGAGGTTTCACGGGCTTTGCCTGGCCCGCTCGCTCCCCGCCGTCCCGTCTCCCTTGCGCGCCCCGTCCGTTTTTACCGCACGGGGCCTTTTGGCGGGGGTTGTCCCGCCGGGAAACGCGACTGCGTTCTGGTCTGCGCAGTAGCAGCCGTAACCCTCTGGGTAACTGCGTCGGCGCCCGGTTCGAAACGTCCCGCGCGCCTGACTCGGCTCGGAAGCGGTTTCTAATCGCCCCTTGCCGCTCAGCTCCTGAGTCATGTCACTGGACCGGTCATGACACCGGCCAGAGGAGCTGGTGATATTGCCTGCCACATCCCGCTTGCGCGGAATCGGAGGGGATGGCGGCACCAGCTGCCACCGTCCTTTCCCCGGTCGCCCGGGATTATCCCAGTCGCGCTCTCGACGGAGTTTTCAGACCGCCGCGCTTCGACTGTTCTATCAATGAACATTTGCGAAACTGCCCCGCGGGCTTCGAAAGTGAAGCGTTTCTTATCCACATTTTCCTCACAGCCGATTCAGTGAATAACTTGGGAATAGCGAAGCCCACCGGTTATTCGCTTTGATCCCGTTGCATGCCTCTTCCCATCTACGAACTTGAGTCCGAGATCGTCGCCGCGCTGCGGGAGGTCGGGCGGGTCATTGTCCAGGCGCCCACCGGTTCGGGCAAATCGACGCAGATTCCCCAAATGCTCCTGCGCCACGGCCTGCTGGGCGACAGCGGGGAGGCGGTTGTGCTCCAGCCCCGCCGGCTCGCGACCCGGCTGCTGGCGAAGCGCGTGGCGGAGGAGTGGGGCTCGGCGTTGGGGGAAACGGTCGGCTATCAGATCCGGCTCGAGTCCCGGGTGAGCGAACGGACGCGCATCCGGTTCGTGACGGAAGGAATTTTGCTACGGCAAATGTCCTTCGATTCCGCGCTGCGCGGCGTGCAGGCGGTGGTTTTCGACGAGTTCCACGAACGTCATCTCCACGGCGACATCTGCCTGGCGCGCGCGTTGCAGATCCAGCGCTCGTCGCGGCCGGACCTGAAGATCGCGGTCATGTCCGCGACGCTCGATGCCGCCGCGTTGCGCGACTATCTGGCCCCGTGCACCGTCCTGACCTCGCAGGGCCGCACCTTTCCGGTGCAGATCGAATACCTGCCCAAGGCGGTGAATTTCGACGCCGAGCCGCCCTGGGAGGTGGCGGCGGCCGCCTGCGAGCGCGCGGCGGGGCGGACGGAGGGCGATATGCTGGTGTTCATGCCCGGGGCCTATGAGATAAGCCGCACCGTCCAGGCGATCCAGGGCGCGCGGGCCCTTCGCGATTTTGTCGTTTTTCCCCTCCACGGCGAGCTCCCCCCCGAGGCCCAGGACAGGGCGGTGGCGCGATATTCGGGCCGCAAGATCATTGTGTCGACCAACGTCGCCGAGACATCGCTTACGATCGATGGCGTGACCGCGGTGATCGACAGCGGCCTCGCCCGGATGGCGCGGTTCGACCCGCATCGCGGGATCAACACCCTTCTGGTCGAAAAGATCTCGGCCGCGAGCGCGGATCAGCGCGCGGGCCGGGCGGGTCGCACCGCGCCCGGCATCTGCCTGCGCCTGTGGACGGAGCGCGAACAGGGCCAGCGCCCGGCGCAGGAGATCCCGGAGGTGAAGCGCCTCGACCTCGCGGAAGTCGTGCTGACGCTGAAGGCGGGCGGGATCGTCGACGTCGTTAATTTTCCCTGGATTGAAAGGCCCGATCCGAAGTCCCTCGAACGCGCGGAAGCGCTGCTGGTCGACCTGGGGGCGCTCGCGAAGGCGGCCGGCGGGGCCTCCATAACGGACCTGGGTCGCGCCATGCTGCGTTTTCCCGTTCATCCCCGGTATGCCCGGATGTTTCTTGCGGCCCGGGAGCGCGGCTGCGTGCGCCCGGTCGCGCTCATGGCGGCCCTCACGCAGGGCCGGAATTTCCTGATCCGCGGGGTTGCCAAGGACGTCGACCAGGCCCGGGAGGACCTGCTGGGCGAGGAGCACGAAAGCGATTTCTTTTTGCTCATGCGCGCCTGGAATTACGCGCATAAAAACGGCTACGCGGTGGAGGCGTGCCGAAGGCTGGGCATCCATGCGCAGTCGGCGCGGCAGGTCGGCCCGATCTTCGAGCAGTTTCTGGAGCTGGCCGGCTCCGACGTGGCACGGGCGGCTCCGCCCGTGCCACTTTCGGAGAGCGATGCGATCCGCAAATGCGTGCTGGCCGGATTTTCCGACCAGCTCGCGCACCGGCTCGATGCCGGCACCTTGCGCTGCGAACTTGTCCACGGCCGAAAGGGGCTCCTGGCGCGCGAGAGCGGAATTCAAAAGGCGCCCCTTTTTGTGGTGGCGGAGATCAGCGAGATCGGGGGGCGCGGCGGCGAGGTCAGCGTGCTGCTCAGCCTGGCGACCGCCGTCGAAGAGGCCTGGCTCCGGGAGATGTTTCCGGGCGACTACCGCGAGACGCGCGAGGTGGCGTACGATCCCGAGGGCAAGCGGGTGGTCGCGCGCCGGGAGCGGCGATTCCGCGATCTTGTCCTCGAGTCAAGGAGGAGCGAAGACGTCCCGCTGAACGAGGCGGCGGCGCTGCTTTCGCGGGAAGTCCTGGCCGGACGGATCAAAATCGATGCGTGGGACGAGGCCGTGGAGCAATGGATCGTGCGCGTGAACCGGCTTGCGGCCTGGTTCCCCGAGTTTGAAGTCAACCCGCTGGATGATGCGGGCCGGGCAACCCTGATCGAACAGATTTGCTACGGCGAAACCGGCGCCCGCGGCGTCAGCCGGAGGGAGGTCATGCCGCTGCTGCGCGATTGGCTCACCGCCGAACAGCTCGCCGCGCTGGACGAAGTCCTGCCCGGGCGGCTGGTCATGGCCAATGGCCGGGGATCGCGGATCACCTATCACGCCGAAGGGCCGCCGGTCCTCAGCGCCCGCATCCAGGAGCTCTACGGCGTGGAGGGAAGGCTGACGCTCGGCCGCGGGCGGGTGCCGTTGAAAATCGAGATTCTGGCGCCCAACCAGCGCCCGATCCAGGTCACCGACGACCTCACGGCATTCTGGCGGGACATGTATCCGAAGGTGAAGCCGGAGCTCCAGCGGCGCTATCCCCGCCACGAGTGGAAGTGACCGGGGACTACGATCCCGCTTTCTTCTTCCGCCCGCCGTTTCGCTCGATGTTCAGGTACGTCTTGTTGAGCATCTGGCTCTCATACAGCTCCAGCAATCGCACCCCCTCGCGCGGCTTCACCTGGTCCTTCCGCGTGGCGGCGTCGATCTGGGTTTTCATGCGGCGGCAGAGCTCCTCCTGCTGGTACTGGACGCCCTCGATCACGTCGGCGATGCGGCTGCCGCTCAAGGCCTCCTCGATGTAGAAGCCGTTTGGCTCGTCGTCCTCCAGGAAGACGTGCACTTCGTTCACCCGGCCAAAGAGGTTGTGCAGGTCGCCCATGATGTCCTGGTAGGCGCCGGTGAGGAAGATCCCGAGATAGTACGGCTTGCTGTTGAGCGGGTGCAGGCTGATGTAGTCCTTGACGTCCTGAAGGTCGATGAAGCTGCCGATCTTGCCATCGGAGTCGCAGGTGATGTCGACCAGGATGGCGTTGACCGTCGGCTTTTCCTTCAGGCGGTGCAGCGGCGCGATGGGGAAGAGCTGCTTGAGGGCCCAGTGGTCGAGCAGCGACTGGAAGACGGAGAAGTTGCAGACGTATTGGTCGGCCAGGAGCTTGTCCAGGTCGTGCAGCTCCTCCGGCTGGTAGCCCGTCTTTCGGCCTTCCTTGGCGATTTGCTCGCAAATCTGCCAAAAAATGGACTCGGCGGCCGCCCGATTCTCGAGATCGAGATAGCCCAGGTTGAAAAGCGAGAAGGCCTCCTCCTTTTTCTGCTGGGCATCGTGGAAGCGCTCGAGCCGGCCGAGCTTCGTCCGGTTGCGCAGCAGCACCTCCAGGTCGGTGACGACCTTGTGCTTTTCCTCCGGCTGGTGCTGCTGGCCGAGGGATTCGCGCTTGTTGATCCGCTCGAAGACCTCGACGACCAGCATCGAATGGGGAGCGACCACGGCCCGGCCCGACTCGCTGACAATATCGGGCACGCGGACGCCGGCGCCGGTGCAAATCTCGCGGATGTTGAACACCACGTCGCGGGCATATTCCTCCATCGAATAGTTCATCGAACTGTCGAAATTGGTGCGCGATCCGTCGTAATCGATGCCGAGGCCCCCGCCCACGTCCAGGTAGCCCATCGGAAACCCCATCTTGGCGAGCTGGCAGTAAAAGCGCGTCGCCTCAATGACCGCGTTCTTGATCGTGATGATATTCGGCACCTGCGAGCCGATGTGAAAATGCACCAGGCGAAGGCAGGCGGTGAATTTGGCGGCCTTGAGCTTTTCGCAGGCGAAGAGAAACTCCGCGGTGTTCAGGCCGAACTTGGCGTTGTCCCCGGTTGAGAGCGCCCACTTGCCCTCGCCGTGGGTCTGCAGCTTGGCGCGAAAGCCGATCATCGGCTTCACGCCGGTTTCGTGCGCGAGGCGGATGATGTCGTCGAGCTCGGAAAGCTGCTCGACCACGAGGATGATCTTTTTGCCGAGCTTCCGGCCCAGGAGGGCCAGGCGGATGTAGTCGTTGTCCTTGTAACCGTTGCAAATGATCAGGCGATTGGCCCCCTCGTGCATCGCGAGCGCGAGCATCAGCTCGGGCTTCGAGCCGGCCTCGAGTCCGTAGTTGTAGTCCTTGCCCGCGGCGACGATCTCGTCGACGACCTCGCGGAGCTGGTTGACCTTGATCGGAAATACGCCGCGGTACTCGCCCTTGTAGCCCTCCTCCCGGATCGCCTTGCGAAAAAGCTCGTTGAGCTGGATGACGCGGTGCC
>Ga0206847_10120_pt1 | contig 26766 bp, 26 predicted proteins | sample Alteio_BWOrgCont_17_FD_152880 | JGI IMG/M metagenome (GOLD analysis project Ga0206847, IMG submission 152880) | Enriched cells from forest soil in Barre Woods Harvard Forest LTER site, Petersham, Massachusetts, United States -... | ecosystem: Environmental > Terrestrial > Soil > Temperate forest >... | reverse complement strand
CGTCCTTCACAATGTAATCGACATCCTTGGTGAACAAGGTGCGGGCGCGCAGGGCCTGATTGACATGATGCACCAGCGACACGTTTTCAATATCATACAGCGACGCCCCCTCCGGCAGCATATTCGCGCCCACCAGCACCGCTTCCAGATGATGCACGCCGCGCTCGGTGAGGGTGACGGAGCGATGTTTTTCATCTTTTTCGTAATCTTCCGCGCTGATATTGGCGACGATTTTATCGACCACCGTATAAAGCTCGGAATTATCCTCGGTAGGGCCGGAAATAATCAGCGGCGTGCGCGCTTCGTCAATCAGGATGGAATCGACTTCATCGACAATCGCGTAATGCGGCGCGCGCTGCACCATCGCCTCGCGCACAAATTTCATATTGTCGCGCAGGTAATCGAAACCCAGCTCGTTATTGGTGGCGTACGTAATGTCGCAGGCATACGCCGCCTGGCGTTCCTGATCGTCCATGCCATGCACGATGCAGCCGACATTGAGGCCCAGGAACTGGTGGAGCTTGCCCATCCATTCCGAGTCGCGCTTGGCAAGGTAATCATTGACGGTGACCACATGCACGCCCTTGCCGGGCAGCGCATTTAAATAAGCCGCCAGCGTGCAGACCAGCGTCTTGCCTTCGCCGGTGCGCATTTCCGCGATCATGCCGCGGTGCAGCACCATGCCGCCGATTAATTGCACATCGAAATGGCGCATGCCGAGCGCGCGCTTACCGGCTTCACGCACCGTGGCGAACGCGTCGACCAGCAGCGCATCGAGCTTTTCCCCGCCGGCCAACCGCTCACGCAGCCAGGTAGTGCGCCCGCGCAGCTCATCATCCGACAGGCGCTGCAATTGCGGCTCCAGCGCATTGATCAGAGCGACTTTGGCATGCAACGTTTTGAGGAACCGGTCGTTGGCCGAGCCGAAGAGTTTTTTAGCGATATTTCCTAACATGGGGGATTAGATAAGCGGTGAGAGGCGGGAAGTCAACGGCAACGCTTGCAAAAGATATGGGAATATGCGATAAGGCGCACAAATCCATTGTTTCCCTTAACCATCCATTGTTCAAGGATAACCCTCATGAAAACCAGCTCGCAACTTAGTTTGGCCGCCCTCCTAACCGCCACCGCATTATTTACATTCCCGGCACTGGCTCAGGAAGCCGCGGACAAGGAACCCAAGCCCGCCGCATCCGCCGCTAAAACGGACGGCAAGGATTATACGGTGATCAAGCTCGGCACTGAGGAAATCAAGAATTCGGAAGTGGCGGAAATCTGGAAAGGGTTATTCCCGGGCGGCCAGGCACCGGATTTCAACAGTTTCGATGAAAATATCCGCCAGAATGTGCTACGCGGGCTGGTGTCGGAGCGCCTGATTTATCAGGAAGCGCTCAAAGCCGGAACGGATAAGAATGCCGACGTTCAGAAACGCATCGAAGCCATGCGCAAACAGGTGATCATGCAGGCGTTCATGGAGCAGAAGGCCAAGGATCTGGTGACCGACGAACAGCTTCACGCCGCCTATACCGATAAAATCGCGACGATGAAAGGGCAAGATGAAGTGAAAGCCCGCCATATTCTGGTGCCCACCGAAGAGGAAGCAAAAAAGGTTGAGGCAGAACTCAAAAAAGGCGGCGACTTTGAAAAAATTGCCAAGGAAAAATCGGCGGATAAAAGCTCCGGCGCTTCCGGCGGCGAGCTGGGCTGGTTCACCAAGGATAAAATGGTGCCTGAATTCGCCGATGCCGCATTCAAGTTGAAAAAAGGCGAAGTTTCCGCACCGGTTAAAACCGCATTCGGCTGGCATATCATCCAGCTGGAAGACCGCCGCCCTGTGCAGCCGCCGAGCTTTGACGAAATGAAAGACGGCCTGCGCGCCGAACTTTCCAACAAGGTGGTGCAGGATTATGTCGAAGGGCTGCTCAAGAAAGCCGATATCAAATATTACGGCCCGGACGGCAAGGAAAAACCCTTCTCCACTACCCTCACGCCTTCCAAAGGCGGCGATCTGACCGCACCGGTGGAGAAGAAATAATATTAGGCATTGGGCATTAGGGATTAGGCATTAGGGAAGAATGCCGCTTAATGCCTGATGCTTTCTGTAACCCCTAATGCCTGATGCCTAATGCCTATTCCCTTATCCCCCCTCGCCCCCCGCTCCTATCCTGAGCTGCCTGCCATCGCTGGCGTGCGGCTGGCTGTGGCCGACGCGGGCATCCGCTATAAAGACCGCACCGATGTGCTGCTGGTCGAACTGGCCGAAGGCACAAGCGCGGCCGGCGTATTTACGCGCTCGCTCACCGCATCGGCCCCGGTGCTGGCCTGCCGCGAGGCGCTGGCAAGCGGCAAGGCGCGGGCGCTGGTCGTCAATTCCGGAAATTCCAACGCCTTCACCGGCAGCGTCGGCATAAAATCCGTGGCGCATGTCGTGGATAAGGCCTGCGCGTTATTCGGCTGCAAAGCGTCGGAGGTGTATACCGCTTCCACCGGTGTAATCGGCGAGCGGCTGCCGGACGATAAAATCACCGGCATTTTGGGCGAGATGGCGAAATCCTTATCCGAAAACGCCTGGCAACAGGCCGCGCGCGCCATCATGACCACCGATACCTATCCCAAAATGGCCACCCGCACGGCGAGCATCGGCGGCGTGACAGTGACGCTGAACGGCATCGCCAAAGGCTCCGGCATGATCGCGCCCGACATGGCCACCATGCTCGCCTTCGTATTTACCGATGCGCATATTCCCGCGAGCGCATTGCAGCAAATGCTCAGCGAAACCAACGCCACCACCTTTAATTGCGTGACGGTGGACGGCGACACCTCCACCAGCGACACACTGCTTTTATTCGCCACCGGAAAAGCCAAAAATCCTGCCGGTGATTACGCCGATTTCAAGCGCGCGCTGCATGAAGTGCTGCACGAATTAGCATTGCACGTGGTCAAAGACGGCGAAGGCGCGGAAAAACTCGTCGCCATTACCGTCGCTGGCGCTGATTCCGATAAAGCGGCGCGCACGATCGGCATGAGCATCGCCAATTCGCCGCTGGTCAAAACCGCGCTCGCGGCATCGGACGCCAACTGGGGCCGCATCGTGATGGCGGTAGGCAAAGCCGGTGAAAAAGCCGACCGCGATAAGCTGATGATCAAAATCGGCGGCGTGATGATCGCCAAAAACGGCGAGGCCGATCCGGCCTACCGCGAAGCGCAGATCGCCCCGCACATGCAGGGCCGCGATATCAAGATCGAAGTGGATGTCGGCATCGGCGCGGGCAAAGCTACGGTGTACACCTGCGACCTCACGCACGCCTATATCGATATTAATGGCTCGTATAGAACGTGAATGTGCAGTGATTTATGGAAAAAATTGCCTCTTTTATTCACGACTGCCAGGTATCCATGGCTCAGGAACTTTTAAAAAAAGAGGCCATTGAATCTATGTCGAAGGCTGTTACAGCCGATTTAAATCCACTTATGAATTCTATGTTGGGGCCAAAAGCATTTGGTACGCAATCTATCATGTACGACCTTTTTGTAGACCCTGCCGATGTATTAAGAGCGAGAATAATAATTGATGAAAATATGGCGATGCTTAATCAGATAATGCCGTTAGCTAAAACTTACGATTCCAATCCTTCTATTCCCAAATGGATGGTCTTTATAGTGATTGGCATCGCTGTTGTCCTTGGCGTTTATATGATAGTAACCGAGCACTGAATTGGCGGATAAAAAATGAAAATCCTCCTCGTCGTCGCCGCTGCACTCATCAATCCAGCCGGTGAAATATTGTTGGCGCAACGGCCCGAAGGAAAACGCCTGGCGGGCAAATGGGAATTTCCCGGCGGCAAGGTGGAAGCGGGCGAAACGCCGGAAAATGCGCTGGTGCGCGAGTTGCAGGAAGAGCTGGGCATCACCGTTGTACCCCAGGATTTAGAGCCTTTCTGGTTTTTATCGCATGATTATGTAGCGGAATTCGGCTTTCACCTGCTCATGCCGGTCTATCTCTGCCGCAGCTGGCAGGGCGCGCCAAAAGCGCTTGAACATGCTGATATCGCATGGAAAAAACCGGCCCTCATGCATGAACTGCCGCTCATTGAAGCCGATGCCGGGCTGGTCGAACGGCTGAAAAAACTGTAATGCGCTAAAAAATCATGCTAATAACATAGATTATGAGCTTTTTTAAACATCTCATCAACGTCCTGTGGTCGATTATTTCGGCCATACTTCAATTCGTTATCGAAATATTGATCAAGATCATCCATTTTCTTTTTCATATTCTGTAGCAACAACCGATTCGCGGTATTTTCGATAAATACGCCAAAAATTAACTACAATTTAACTCATGGCGTGCTTAAATTAACCTTGGACATAAGATAAATCTGTAAGCGATATACCTTATCAGTTGCATGTGGGCCTTTGAATAGCTATTCTTCCGCTGCGCATTCAACAGGATGACCGGGTATTATGATGAATCTGACGCTCACGGATGTTAAGAAGCTGGCCAACGAGCCTTCTGCCGAAGTGCGCGGGCTGCTGGCCACCAAGATCGCGATGGATTACCGCTGCGGTCATTTCACCGCCGCCGAATCCGCCATAGCCAATGATATATTCCGCCTGGTGCTTAAAGATGTGGAGAAAAAAATGCGCGAATCACTGGCCGAACAACTCGCCCATGCCCCGCAAGCTCCGCATGACATTATTGTCCAGCTGGCCAATGACGATTTCGAAGTCGCCGAGCATGTGCTGCATTATTCCATGGTGCTCACCGATGATGACCTAATTGCCATCGTCAACAGCACGAAAGAAATCACCCGGCTGCGCGCCATCGCCCGCCGCGACCATCTCACCAGCGAATTATGCGGCCATCTGATCGACACGCGCCATGAATCGGTGCTGCAGGATTTATTCAGCAATCGCGGCGCCGATATCGACGAGGGCGACCTGATCGGCGCATGGGACAGTGTTTCCACGCATGAAAGCCTGATGGAAGCCTTGGTGCATCGCGGCAACCTGTCAGTCACCGTTGCGGAAAAACTGTTCTTCGCGGTTTCCGATGAGCTCAAAAGCCAGCTCGCCAGCCGCTACCGGCTCAACACGCCGGTCATTTATAAAGCCGTCACCGACGTGCGTGAATGGGAATTGCTCGGCATCAGCCCCTCACAAAGCGGCAGCGACCCGCGCGACGATGGGGCCATCGAAGAACTTATCGACCAGATGCACGCCACCGGACGCCTTACCTATTCGCTGATCATGCGCGCCTTGTGCCTGGGCAATCTGAGCATTTTCGAAACCGGGCTCGCCAAACTCGCCGGCGTGCCACGCGTCAACGCCCGTATCCTGCTCATGGATAACGGCGGCCACGGGTTCGACGCCATCTACAAAGCCGCCGATATGCCGGAAGGCTTTCTCGATGCCGTTAAAACGCTGTTGCGCCTGAGCTTCGAGGAAACCGAATATGGCCGCGTGCGCCGCCCGGATTTCCGTAAGCGCATCATCGAGCGCATTTACATGGGACGCTATCATCTCACGGTGGAAAACATGGAATATCTGCTGTCGATCATAGGGGGCAAAATTGCAGCCACTGCAAGCGTCCACTGACACGCCCCCTGCCGCTTTTACCTTAAGCCCCGAAGATGTCGAGCGCCTGCTGCAGGACTCAAGCCCGGCTGTCCGCCTGGATATGACCGCCAAAATCACCACCACCTATAAAGATACCCGCCTGACCAAAGTGGAAATGATCGTGGCCGAGCAGATTTTCCGCCTGCTGGTGCGCGACATTGAAGTGCGCGTGCGCGCAACGCTCGCCGAGCAGCTCAAAGACAGCGGCGCCGTTCCGCGCGATATCATCATGGCGCTGGCGCAGGATGTGGACGAAGTGGCACTGCCGGTGCTGCAATATTCCGAAGTGCTCAATGACGAAGACCTTCTGGAGCTCATCCATAATACGTCGGAAATTTCGCGCTACCTCGCTATTTCCAAACGCGCGCATGTGTCGGGCATGGTGTCGGACACGCTGCTGGAAAGAGGCAATGCGGAAGTCGCCGAAACGCTCATCGCCAATAAAGGCGCGGATATTTCCGAGCGCGGCTATGGCCGGATCGTAAATGTCTATGGCAAAGACGAAAAGCTGATGCACGCGCTTTCCGCCCGCCCGCGCCTGCCCATCTCGGCGGTAGAAAAACTCGTGAGCGTGGTATCGGGCGCGCTGGGCGATAGCCTCAAGAAAAAATACAAATTGCCCAGCGAGCAAATCGAAAAAGATGTGGAAAAAACCCGCGAGCGCGAAACGCTGCAGCTTATCCGCGCCTCCGCGTCGCAAGAGGAAATCGACAAGCTGGTGAACCAGCTCATCGCCGCCGGCCGCCTGACGCCATCCATTATTTTAAGCGCTCTGTGCCAGGGCGATTTTGGTTTTTTTGAAACCTGCCTGGGACGGCTTTCCAACATATCGGTCGCCAATGCACGCACGCTGATTTCCGACCGCGGCGAGCTGGGCTTCCGCGCCATTTACAATAAATCCGGCCTGTCGGAAGCCATGTTTCCTGCCGTGAAGCTGCTCCTGCGCGTGGTGCGCGAGATCGATGAAAAAGGCGAAAAACGCGGCTCCTCCCGCTATGCCAGCCGCGTGGTCGAACGCATACTGCATTATTCCGAAGGCAGCGAGATTGAGAATTTATCTTATATCATCGCGCTGGTAAGGCGCGTGGCGCAATGATGCGGTTGGCAGTGGGCAGTGGGCAGTTGGCGGTAAGTGTGCTGCCCTACTTTTTTATCTGCTATCTGCTATCTGCCAACTGCCCACTGCCCACTGCCAACCGCCGACTGCCATGACCTTCTCCAAAATCGCCTGCGTTGCCGATGATTCGCCTAAAGCGCAAGCCGCGCTGAAGGAGTTGCGCAAGCATTATGATATCGTAGAGCTCACCAAGCGGCGTATGAGCGCGCAGGTGATCGTGGTGCTGGGCGGCGACGGATTTATGCTCTCGGCATTGCATGAGCATATGAAAATAAAACTCCCGTTTTACGGCATCAATTGCGGCACGGTGGGTTTTCTCATGAACGAATTCGCGATCGCCGATTTGCCCGACCGCATCGCCCGCGCCCGCGCCTCCACCATTTATCCGCTGCACATGTATGCCCGCCGCACCACCGGAAAAGTAAGCCACGCGCTGGCGTTCAACGAAGTATCGCTGTTCCGCCAAAGCCGCCAGGCCGCTAAAATCCGCGTCTCCATCGACCATGTGGTGCGCCTCAAGGAACTCATCTGCGACGGCATCCTCGTCGCCCCGCCCGCCGGCAGCACGGCCTATAATTTCTCCGCCGGCGGCCCGATCATCCCGCTCGGCGCCAACGTGATGGCCTTAACCCCGCTTGTGCCCTTCCGCCCAAGGCGCTGGCGCGGCGCGCTGCTGTCGCACCATTCGAGCATCAACTTCACCATTTTAGAACCCAAAAAACGCCCCGTGAACGCCGTGGCCGATTTCACCGAAATCGAAGACGTGGCCGAAGTGGTCATCGCCGAACAACGCAAATCCGGCGTGACGCTGCTATTCGACCCTGAGCATAATCTCGAGGAGCGGATTATTAAAGAGCAGTTTACGTATTGATATTTATTAATAAAATATTCATGTTTCCCTGCTATGATATTCCCTCATTATCAGGAGAGAGGCTATGGCCGAAAAAAACGCTCAGGATTATACCAAAATATTAGGGAGCATCACGGGCACAGAGGTGACGATCGGTACAAACCCTATTGGACTGCAAGATGTTTTAGTCATCAAAATCGGTGATGCGATGGTAGCGGATAATATCGCCGATCAACTAAATTCCATGAGTGCATATAAAAATGATTTTTACGCATTCAAAGGCGATCTTGCAGTGGCTGTATATACTGTAAATATGCGCGGCGGAGAAAAATTCTTCGAGCATTTACAGGGGAAAAGCGACGAGATCACAAAGATGATTTCAAACGCGCAGGCAGAAGCAACAGAATTGGCCCGCATGCCGACCTTAGAAACAGACATAGGTAAAAGCAATTTTAAACTCGCCGATTCAAAATATAAAATCATCCCTCTAGCTATCAAAGACGGCGACTTCCAGCTGCCTGCAGCAGTTAAGGCCGGGGCATTACAAGCAGCTAAAAATATGCGCGCAATCTACGAAAAAAATAAACTGGATATCACCAAAACGCGCGAATTCGCAGGTGCAGCCAGTCTCGACGGTAATAGCAGCACCCTTACTAATGAAGAGCTGGCGTCAATGTTATTGGCCAAATCCATGTCCAACCCAACCATATCCAAAAAAGGCGAGACACAAGCGCAATTCGATGGAGTTCTGGATCAATCCAGATTGAAAAATAGAAATAAAGACCCCAAAGTGGTTGCCGAAACGGCAAAACAAATTTTAGGCGATAATTTTGGCATCAAAGGCGGAGTTGATACGACGACAACGGAGGGCAACAAACCCTATCTCGAGGCGGTTAATAAGAGCAATAAAACCGATAGGGATAGATAATCAATCCGCCTCCCCATGAAAATATTCATAAATCACCTTCGCCGTTGACGTGCTGATACCGTCCACTTTCTGGATATCCTCCATGCTCGCGGCGCGCACGGCTTTGGCGGAGCCGAAATGCAGCAGCAGCGCTTTTTTGCGGCCAGGGCCGATGAAGGGGATTTCATCCAGCTCCGAAGTCTGAATCGCCTTGCTGCGTTTGTTGCGGTGCGCGCCGATGGCGAAGCGATGCGCTTCATCCCGCCAGCGCTGCAGCGTGTGCAGCACCGGATCATTTTCCGGCAGTTGGAACGGTTCCTTGCCCGGCATGAAAAACCATTCGCGCCCGGCATTGCGGTCCGGCCCCTTGGCGATGCCGACATAGCAAATGCCCTGCACGCCGAGTTCCTCGAACACTTTGGTCGCCGCCGATAATTGCCCCGCGCCGCCATCGATCAGCACAAGATCCGGCCGCTTGGCGGTATTCTCTTCACTTTCCTCATCCTGCAAACGCAGGAACCGCCGCGTCAGCACTTCGCGCAGCATGGCGTAATCGTCACCCGGTGCCGTGTCCTCGCGCTTAATGTTGAACTGGCGATATTCGTTTTTGGTAAACCCTTCCGGCCCCACCACGATCATCGCGCCCACCGCATGCGTGCCGCTGATATGCGAATTGTCATATACCTCGATGCGCTTGGGCAATTCCTCTAAGCCAAATAATTTCTGCACCGCCTCTAGCATTTCCGCCTGCGCCGTATGCATCGACAGATGCCGCATCAGCGCCTCGCGCGCGTTGCGCAGCGCCTGCTCCACCGGCTCGCGCTTATCGCCGCGCAACGGGTGGATGATCTCGATTTTATAATCGCTATTGAGCCGTAGCGCTTCTTCCAGCAGCGCCGCTTCATCCAGCATGTGGCTGGTGAGAATCAGCGGCGGCGCGGGCTGCGACTGGTAATGCTGGCCGATAAAATTACGCATGATTTCCGAATCGCTATTCTGCCCCACCTGCGCGGGAAAAAACGCGCGGTTGCCATAATTGCGCCCGCCGCGGAAGCTGAAAAGCTGTATGCAGCAATCTTTTCCCTCACGGGCCAGCGCAATCACATCCGCGTCGCCAATGGTTGATGGCGATAATCCGTGCCCCTGCTGCACTTGCGTCAGCGCGCGGATGCGGTCGCGGATGGTGGTGGCTTTTTCGTAATGCATTTTGAGACTCAGATCCTGCATCTCGGCCACCAGCGCGTCTTTAATCTCACGGCTTTTTCCCGAGAGAAAATGCTGCGCCTGCTCCGCCAGGCTTTTATAATCCTCCACGGAAATTTTCCCCACGCACGGCGCGCTGCAGCGCTTGATCTGATAGAGCATGCAAGGCCGCGAGCGGTTCTTGAACACGCTGTCCGTACAGCTGCGCAGCAGGAATGCTTTCTCCAGAAACGTCAGCGTTTCATTGACCGCGCCGGCAGACACGAACGGCCCGAAATATTTCCCCTTTTTCGTTTTCGCGCCGCGATGCTTGGAAAGCCGCGCATAGTCATGATCGCCGGAAAATAAAATATAGGGAAAGGATTTATCGTCCTTAAGTAAAATATTATAGCGCGGTGAAAATTTTTTGATTAAGTTGCCTTCAAGCAAAAGCGCTTCCGCTTCTGACCGCGTGGTGATAATTTCCATCGACGCGGTTTGCGCAATCATCCGTTGCAATCGCGTATTGAGTGCAGCGACATTCAGATACGATGATACGCGATTTTTTAAATGCTTCGCTTTGCCGACATATAAAACATTTCCTGCGCCATCGATCATGCGATACACACCCGGTGTGCTCGGCATATCGATCACATAGCGATGAATATTTTTCCGCCCCTCAGCGAGAGATAATCCTGATGTTTCCATAGCTTCAATTTATTCTGATATTCTTCATTTTCAACCCGCCAAAGTAATCCACGGAATCTGTGGATAAGTTTGTTGGCAACTCCATAAAGCAATCATAAAGAGGCGAGCTTTCCTAGCGTTCGACAGGTTTGCCTAATTTTTAGGCACAAAAGCAACATATTGATAAATAACATTTTTATATAAATGGTTTATACACCTTTTGCTCATTTAATGGTTTCTTTACTATAACGGGAAAATCTTTCCAAGTCTGTGCACAATAATAGTGGTAAAATTACGGCATCGCGGCCAACTAGGCAAATATTACCTGGCAAAATTTTCATGTAAAACACTTACTTTTTATTCATTGAACCATGTAATCGATTGCATGAAATTTGTCATGCTGGAAATTTTTTTAGCATCTTTTTATAGCGATATATTTTAATCCGTCATTCCCGCGCAGGCGGGAATGACGGTGTAAAGTTGTGGGATTTAAAAACACTCTCTGCTATATATTCGCCTATCATGAACGATTCATTTCATTTATCCCAAATCGTTATTCTGCTATGCGCGGCGGTGGTCATCGTGCCGCTGTTTCGCACGCTGCGCCTGAGCCCGGTCATCGGCTATCTCGCGGCGGGCACGGCCATCGGGCCGTTCGGCCTCAAGCTCATCGCCAATGTGGAAGCCACCGCGGGCATCGCTGAATTCGGCGTGATTTTTTTACTGTTTTTAATCGGGCTTGAATTATCCTTTTCGCGTTTACGCGGCATGCGCAAGCATGTGTTCGGTTTCGGCGGCGCGCAGCTCATCATCACCGCGGGCCTCTTCGCATCGTTCTTCATGGGCTTTGGCGGGCAGCCCTCCGCGGCCATTATTATCGGCGGCGGCCTGGCCTTGTCCTCTACCGCCATCGTGCTGCAGGTAATCGCGGAACAAGGCGAAAAATCCTCGCAGGTGGGGCGGCTCTCGCTTGCCATATTAATATTACAGGATCTTGCCGTAATCCCATTGCTGGTATTCGTATCGCTGCTCGGCAATGAACATGAATCGCTGCTGGTCGAGCTCGGTCATGCGGCAGTGAAAGCGCTTTTATGTTTTGCTTTTATCGTCATCGCCGGAAAATTATTGCTGCGCCCGCTCTTGCGTTTTATCGCCTCGTTCGAAAACGAAGAATTATTTTCCGCCACCACCTTATTCATCGTGCTCGGCGTGGCGCTGCTCACCAGCCTCGCTGGATTATCGCCCGCGCTCGGCGCATTCATGGCGGGCCTGCTCGTCGCCGAAACCGAATTCAAGCCGCAGGTGGAAGCCGATATTTTGCCCTTCAAAGGCATTTTCATGGGACTCTTTTTCATGACGGTCGGCATGTCGCTCAACATGGATATGCTGCTGTCGCGCTTCCCGAGCATCATCGGCCTCACCATCGCGCTCATGGCCACCAAATCGCTCATCATCATGGCGCTGTGCCGCATCTTCGGGTTCGGCCTCAGCAGCGCCATCCATAGCGGCTCGCTACTCTCGCAGGGCGGCGAATTCGCGTTCATTTTATTCGCGCTCGCCGAATCGCAGGGCGTGCTCGCGCCGGAAATCGCGCAAATATTATTGGTGGTGATCACCGTCAGCATGGCGCTCACCCCCATCATCGCGCATATGGGTAAAAAAATCGCGCTGACGCTGGAAAAATATTCGCTTTCCCACCCGGAAACCATGGTGGAGGAAACGCTCGATCTCCGCCAGCACGTCATCATCAGCGGCTATGGCCGCGTGGGCCACACGGTTGCGCGGCTGTTAGAGACCGAAGGCATCCGTTTCGCCGCCATAGACATGGATTCATTCACTGTGGCAAAGGAACGTAAAACCGGCGTGCCCGTTTATTACGGCGATACGACGCGGGTGCATGTGCTCAATGCCCTCGGCATCACCCGCGCCCGCGCCGTGATCATTACGCATTCGGACACGCGCGTGGCGCTGCACACCATCCAAACCATCCGCGAAATCAACCGCGACCTGCCGATCATCGTGCGCGCGAAAAATATCGAGCAGGTGCAGAAGCTCGAGCAGGCCGGCGCGAATCTGGCGGTGGCCGAAATGTTCGAAACCAGCCTCCAGCTCGGCGGCGCGCTGCTCAAATCACTCAACGTCGCCGACAGCGAAATCAGCCGCATCATCGACGTCTTCCGCGCCGAAGATTATGCGCTCACGCGGGCGAGCGAGATGGATGGTAATTAATATCTCCCTTATCGCCTCTCCCGCCAAAAAATATTCTTGGCGGGAGAGGCCGCGTTTTCTTAGCATTGCGTCTTCGCAATGGTTAGAAAACCGGGTGAGGGCACAGAGCAAGCGCCCTCACCCTAACCCTCTCCCGCGCGCGGGAGAGGGGATTATAAGCCCATCGCCACTTTAATCTCCGCAATCTCATCCAGCCGTACGAAACTATAGCCGCGGTCTTTCAGCAGCGGCACCAAGAGTTGCATCATCTCAAACGTGCGGTTGACCGCGCCGAGCTTCGGGTCGGACGCATGGTCATGCAGATCGATCACGCCGCGCCCGGTAAATTCAATCTCGCGCATAAACGCATCAGCGGCTTCCTGCGGCGGAAAATAATGCCCCCAGAAATGCCAGTCACCCTCGCGCACCGGCATGTCCCAGCCGATCGGGCCGACACTGCGCGCCAGCCGCGATTCCTGCCGCGCCCATTTCGCCACATCGGCATTCCAGTTGCCATAGGGCGCGCGAAATAACACGGGCGCCTGCGCATCAAGCCCAAGCGTTTCACGAATCGCCAGATCGCCTTCCAAAATAGTCGTGACGGGTGTTTGATTTTTCGCCACCAGCACATCAAGCGATGGGTGATCCTGCGTGTGATTGCCAATCAGATGCCCAAGCGCATGCACCTCGCGCACCACATCCGGCAACGCGCGCACGCGCTGCCCCAAAAAGAAAAAACTGACAAACACCTTTTCACCCGCCAGATATTCCGCCAGCTCCAGCGTGCGCGGCCCCGGCCCTTTGCCTTCAGTCACGCCCGGCCCATCATCGAAGGTGAGCGCAAGGGTTTTATCGGGCAGGCTGTGGGCAAAAATCGTCTCATCGTGCAGCACGCAATACTCCTTAATATATAGGGTAAGCATAGCAAAGGCGGGGGTATTATTGCAATCAATTAATAAAAACAATAGCTTATGCTATAAATATTTGCATTTACAACCGCCTTGGTAATTGTTACATTGCCGCTCTTCATAAAAATGAGGGGCGGAGCCACGCCGGATTGGCCGAATTCATTTGGAGCAATGCAAATGAAGGAGTTTGTTTGTCCGTAGAAACGTCATCCTTTGCTTGACCAAAGGATCTCGTGCCTGGAGGATGGAGATCCTTCGATTAAATCGAAGGATGACGAAATAGAATAAAAATGGATTGATATGAAACTGCTCGCCTGCAACAGCAACGTCCCCCTCGCCCAAGCCATGGCGGAATATCTCGGCGTGAAGCTCACCGACGTCAGCGTGAAGCGCTTCGCCGATCAGGAAGTGTTCGTCGAAATCCATGAAAACGTGCGCGGCGAAGACGTGTTTTTGCTGCAATCCACCAGCGCGCCCGCGAACGACCATATCATGGAACTCCTCGTCTGCCTCGATGCGCTGAAACGCGCCTCGGCCCGCCGCGTCACCGCCGTCATCCCCTATTTCGGTTATGCCCGCCAGGACCGCAAAGTCGGCCCGCGCACGCCGATTTCCGCCAAGCTCGTCGCCAACATCATCGCCGCATCCGGCGCCAACCGCGTACTCACCATCGACCTGCATGCCGGGCAGATTCAGGGATTTTTCGATATTCCGCTCGACCATCTATATGCCGCGCCGGTGTTCGTAAAAGATATCAAAGCGCAATATAGCGACCTTAAAAACGTGATGATCGTATCGCCCGACGTGGGCGGCGTGGTGCGCGCCCGCGCGCTGGCAAACCGGCTGGGCATCGACCTCGCCATCGTGGATAAACGCCGCGAAAAAGCCGGCCAGTCGGAAGTGATGAACATCATCGGCGACGTAGAGGGTCGCGATTGCATCTTGTTCGACGATATCGTGGATTCCGCCGGAACCTTATGTAACGCCGCAGAAGCGCTCAAAAAATCCGGCGCAGCATCGGTCGCGGCTTACGTGACGCATGGCGTATTATCCGGCAAAGCCATCGAGCGCGTCGAAAAATCGGTGCTCACCTCGCTGGTGGTGACCGACACCATCATGACCACCGATGAAATAAAGAATGCCAAAAATATCCGTGTCGTTTCCATCGCGCCGCTCTTAGCCGAAGCCGTTAAGCGGATTAGCGATGAGACGAGCGTGAGCAGTTTGTTTGATTGAAGAGTCGAGTGTTTAGAGTCGAGAGTGGAGTGAAAAAATAATTCACTTACTCGACTCTCGATTCTCGACTCTAGCCACTATTAACCTAAAGGAGTAACCACCATGAACGCCCCAGTTAAAAAACCCAAAATCACCGGCATCCTAGAAGCCACCTCGCGTGACGGCCAGGGCAAAGGTTCCGCCCGCGCGCTGCGCCGCGAAGGCAAAATCCCCGCCATCCTGTATGGCAAAGGCCAGGCGCCCATCTCCATCGCGCTGCCGCTTAAGGAGCTGACACTCGAATATACGCGCGGCCGTTTCCGCTCGCGCCTGATCGACATCACGCTCGATGGCAAAGCCGTCAAAGCGCTGCCCAAAGACCTGCAATTCAATCCGGTGACCGATGTCATCGAGCATGTGGATTTCATCAAGGTCGAACCGGGCGTGGCGCTTCGCGTCAGCATTCCGGTCAAAATCATCGGTCAGGAAAAATCGCCGGGCATCAAGCGCGGCGGTGTACTCAACATCGTGCGTCACGAAATCGAATTCACCTGCTCGCCGGAAGCCATCCCGCCGCATATCGACGTCAACATTGCCGGCCTGGATATCGGCACCAGCGTGCATATCAACAGCATCGACCTGCCCAAGGGCGTCGTGCCGGTAATCAAGCGCAACTTCACCGTCGCCACCGTCGCCGGACGCCGTGAGGAAGAAGAAGTGAAACCGGTTGCCGCCGCCGCGACCACCGAAGGTGCTGCCGCCGCCGCTCCGGGCGCCGCTCCTGCCGCTGGCGCCGCCGCCGCTCCGGCTGCCGATGCTAAGGGCACTAAGAAAGAAGAACCGAAGAAAGACGCTAAGAAATAGTCATTGGTCATTAGTCCCGGGTCATGGGTTACATAAAACCCATGACCCATGACCCAAAACCCATGACCAGCTTCCTCCTCATAGGCCTCGGCAACCCCGGCAAAGCATATGCCGCAAACCGCCATAATATCGGCTTCATGACGATCGACCGTATTTTCAAGGATTACCCGTTCGGCCGTGCCGCCCGCAAATTCGGCGGCGCCTTGGCCGAGGGAAAAATCGGCGGGCATAAAATATTCGCTTTCATGCCGCTGGGTTATATGAATGTCTCCGGCGGCCCGGCTTCGGAAGCCGCGAATTTCTATAAAATCCCGCCCGAGCATATCATCGCCATTCATGACGAGCTGGATTTGCCGCTGGGCAAAATCCGCGTCAAAAAAGGCGGCGGCAACGGCGGGCATAACGGCCTTAAAAGCCTCGACGAACATCTCGGCAAAGATTACTGGCGCATCCGCATCGGCATCAGCCATCCGGGCGATAAGGATATGGTGTCGGATTATGTGCTCTCTGATTTTACCAAAGCCGAACGGCCTGTGGTAGAAAATCTGCTGGCGGATATTTCAAACCATATCGGCTTATTGCTGAGTGGCGACGAAGCAAAATTCATGAGCAAGGTTGCGCTTTCCGCAACGCGACCCTCAACGTAGAATAAAAATGTTAAAAATCAGTATATTAAATTAATGCTAATGATGTCATATTTAACCGAACTGTCACAATACACAAAATCCTGGGCATGCTAAACTGTTAAGGTAAGGGCCATAGGAATGTGATTATGGATCCAATAGAAAAAGAAAATAATTCGGCCGCTTCAGTAACGCCGGGCAATGCGCCCGCGCCCATAGACTTTAGCTTTTACAATAAAGTTCTGAAAGTGGTTGCTTTCCCTATCGCCGCCGTATCGGGCTGGTGGACCACCCTGAACAGCGCGCGCGGCGACGCCTATCGAATGGGCACGGAAGACGGATCGATAAAGGATATTGTCGATGCCTATCACGAAAACAAAAAACCCTATATTAAAGCCCGCATCGAGGGCAAGCTTCCACTGGAAGAGTTTCTGAAAATAGAAGATAAGCTGCGCGCCCAATACCGGCTCGATACCGACGCGCGCATGGCGCATATGGGCCACGGCACCCTTACCGGCCAGATGAAATATTTACGCCGCAGCCTGCGGCAAAAAGCGGCGCTTGAGGGCATGACGGCAGCCGGTGTTACTCTCGGCGTATTGCTGACCGTCGCCGAGAGTAAGGTGTTGGCCACGCTTTTCGGGTCGGAAGCAAAAAAAGACGACGATGCTAAAGAGCGGTGATACCTGCAACTAAGTTACTCTTCACGGATTACCACAAAAGCCCCAGGCTGAATAACTTCAAGCGCCTTATGCAATTTCGGCACTAACGGCGTAATATGGTCCATATGCAGCATAGGCAATGCCGGCACGATAACGGCGATGCGCCGGTTTTTCAGATTCTGCTGATACTGCGTATTCTGGTCGGCGGTAATGAAAACATCATAACCATTCGCTTCCATTAATCGGAGCAATTCACCGTTCTTCTTTCCTGCCCAACCGGCTAATGGCACGGTGGACACGTGATGCCCGAGAATAAGCTTAGCGCAGCGCTTCGGCAAACACTCGTCAATGAGGATGCGCATGCAACGCGTGTTCCATAAGGTTCAGCGCGGCAACGGCCTGATCGCGTTTAACACTGGGGAAATCTTCGAGGAACGCGTCCAGCGTCTGCCCGGAAGCCAGATAATCGACCATGGCGCTAAGCGGCACCCGCGTGCCGGTAAAGGCCGGGACGCCGCCTAAAATATCGTCATCTATGGAGAAACTCTGGTTGCTAATCATGGATAAAAATCTATCATGCGCCTTGAATTTTGTCAATAAATTGAGCGTATCATGGGCTTTAAATGCGGTATCGTTGGGCTGCCCAACGTAGGAAAATCGACGCTGTTTAACGCGCTGCTTTCGACCATGCAGGCCGAAGCTGCGAATTACCCGTTCTGCACCATCGAGCCCAATGTGGGCCGCGTGAGCGTGCCTGATGCGCGGCTGGAAAAACTCGCGCATATCGCCAGCTCGAAAACCATTATTCCCACGCAACTCGAATTCGTGGACATCGCGGGCCTCGTGCGCGGCGCAAGCAAAGGCGAAGGGCTCGGCAACCAGTTCCTCTCGCATATCCGCGAAGTCGATGCGATTATTTACGTGCTGCGCTGCTTCGAAGACGGCAACGTCACCCATGTCGAAGGCACCATCGACCCCATGCGCGACGCCGACATCATCGAAACCGAGCTGGTGCTGGCGGATTTGGAAAGCCTGGAAAAACGCCTGCCCAACCTGCAAAAAAAAGCCAAGGGCGGCGATAAGGAATCCATCGCACAAGTGTCCATCATCGAGCGCACGCTGAAAGTCGTGTCCGAAGGCCATCCCGCCCGCATGACCGAAATCAAAGACGCCGAGGAACGCAAGCAATTCCAGCTCCTGCAGCTCCTCACCTCCAAGCCCGTGATGTATGTATGCAACGTGGATGAAGGCTCCGCCGCCACCGGCAACGCGCTTTCCGCCAAAGTCATTGAAATGGCGAAAAAGAAAAATGCGCCGAGCGTGATTATCTCCGCGCGCATCGAAGCGGAAATTTCCATGCTGCCCACGCCGGAAGACAAGCAGGAATTCCTGAGTTCATTGGGCTTAAAAGAAACCGGCCTGTCGCTGATTATCCATGCCGGTTATAAACTGCTCGATCTCGTGACCTATTTCACCGTCGGCCCCAAGGAAGCCCGCGCCTGGACCATCGTTCGCGGCATGCAGGGCCCAGCCGCGGCAGGCGTCATCCACTCGGATTTTGAAAAAGGCTTCATCCGCGCCGAAACCATCGCCTATAACGATTACATCGCCGGCAACGGCGAGCAAGGCGCCAAAGAAGCCGGCAAATTCCGCCTGGAGGGCAAAGAATATGTCGTGCAGGACGGCGATGTGCTGCATTTTCGGTTTAATACATAATAATCCCCTCTCCCGCTTGCGGGAGAGGGTTAGGGTGAGGGCGCTTTCTTATCTAACAATGCCCTCACCCGAATTTCTAAGACTTGCCTGCGGCAAGCCTAAGAAATTCCACCCTCTCCCGCGTGCGGGAGAGGGGAAACGTGGGGAAGCGATATGAACGAATATGAAAAACCTTCAGAATCCCGCGGCCGCCTGATTCCGCGCGGGCCGGAGGATGTGCTCAAAGTTATCCGCACCGGCCACCGCAAGGCGCGCCTGGGCGATTTATATATCCGCCTGCTGTCCATATCCTGGAAATTATTATTCGTGCTCATCGCTGCGATCTATGTCGATATCAACGTCATATTTTCCCTCGCCTACCTCGCCAGCGACGGCATCGAGCATGCCCGGCCCGGCTCGTTCGCCGACGCGTTTTTCTTCAGCGTGGAAACCTTATCCACCATCGGTTACGGACAATTTTACCCGGCGGGGCTCGCCGCTAATTTTCTGGTCACGCTGGAAGCCTTCACCGGTTTCGTATTCTTCGCAGGCGTCACCGGGTTATTATTCTCCAAATTCTCCCGCCCCACGGCGCGCGTGCTGTTCAGCAATGTCGCGGTCATCGACACGTACGACGGCGTGCCGCATCTCATGTTCCGCCTTGCCAATGAGCGCAACAACCGCATCGTGGACGCCAACCTGCATGTGGCGCTGCTGCGTAAGGAAAACACCAGCGAAGGCCATCAGATGCGCCGCTTCCATGACCTCACCCTCGTGCGCAGCCGCATTCCGCTCTTGCAACTCACCTGGACCGTCATGCACCGCATCGATGAAACCAGCCCGCTTTATAAAGCTAATCCGCAACACTTGCGCGAGGTAGATGCGGAGATTATCGTATCGCTCACCGGCCTCGATGAAACGATTTCGCAGCTCATCCATGCGCGGCATTCTTTCGTGGCGGAGGAAATTATCTGCAACGCGTCGTTCGTCGATATTTTAAAACGCGGCGAAGGCAGGCAGATCGAGGTGGATTACAGTTTATTTCATAACGTGAAAAAGTCAGACGCCTGAATGAACGAGCATTCCCACACGCACCACCATCACCGTCACGGCAAAGCCTTCGCCATCGGGATCGCCATCAACACCGCGTTCGTGCTGGCGGAAATCGTCTATGGCATCAGCGCCAATTCCCTGGCGCTGCTCGCCGACGCGGGCCATAACGCCAGCGACGTGGTGGGCCTCATCATGGCCTGGGGCGCAATTCAGCTGGCCTCGCGCAAAACCTCCGAACGCTTTACTTACGGCCTGCAAAGCGCCTCCATCATCGCCGCACTCGGCAATGCGCTGTTGCTTCTCATCACCGTCGGCGGCATCGGCTATGAGGCTATCCAGCGCCTGGCCTCGCCGGAAACCGCCGCGGCGCATACGGTGATGATCGTCGCCGCCATCGGCGCGCTGGTAAACGGCGTCACCGCCATGTTGTTCCACACGCATGACCATCACGACATGAACATCCACGGCGCATTCCTGCACATGGTCGCCGACGCCGCCATTTCGCTCGGCGTTGTCCTCTCCGGGTTTTTAATCCTCAAAACCGGCTGGCTGTGGCTCGATCCGGCGGCCAGCCTGGCGATTATCATCGTCATACTGATCGGCACCTGGAAATTGCTGCGCGAATCGGTGACGCTGGCGCTGCATGCCGCGCCGCAACATATCGACCTCATGGAAGTCAAAAATTATCTGGGCGCACTGGGCGGAGTTAAAGAAGTGCATGATCTCCACATCTGGGCCATGAGCACCACGGGCGTTGCGATGAGCGCGCATCTGCTCATGCCCGGCGGCCATCCGGGCGACGCGTTTATCGGCCATATCACCCATGAGCTGGAGCATCGCTTCCATATCAATCACGCCACGCTGCAAATTGAGATTGGCGATGGCACGCATTGCGATATAGGATGCGACCATGACCATTGAAAAAACCCTAGAAAAATCACTTTGGCGCGACCTGGCGCTGCTCTTCATCGCCATCGCCCTATTTTTCGCCATCGGCCTCGGCGCGCGGCCCTATCTCACGCCCAGCGAAGCGCGTTATATCGAGCTGCCGCGCCAGATGCTCCTCACGCATGACTGGCTCACCCCGCGCATCAACGGCGTGCCCTATTTTGAAAAACCGCCATTATTTTACTGGCTGCAAGCCAGCGTGATGCAATGCCTCGGCATGGGCGAATTCGCCGGGCGGCTTTCCACGCTCCTGCTCTCAACCCTCATCTGCCTCGTGACGTATGCCACCGGGCGCATGCTGTTCGGCCGCCTCGCCGGTTTGCTTGCCAGCTTCGTCCTTGCGACCTGTATATTAGGATATGCGCTCAGCCGCGTCGCCATGGTCGATATGCCGGTGAGCCTGTTCATGACCTGCTCCATCGCCGCGTTCCTCGCCGCACAAATATCTAAGCCCTCTCCCTTTGGGAGAGGGTTGGGTGAGGGCCTCGCAGACTCAGCAAGTGGAATCTCCCTCACCCCAACCCTCTCCCAAAGGGAGAGGGGGATGCTCTACATCGCCATGTATGTCGCCGCCGCTTTGGCCGTATTATCCAAAGGCCTCATCGGCATGGTGATTCCGGGCCTTGTCATCGGCACCTGGATTCTCGCCACCCAAAACTGGCGCATCCTGCGCGAGGCGAAGCTCATTCCGGGCCTGATCATTTTCCTCATCATCGCCGCGCCCTGGCATATATGGATGGCGCAAAAACATCCCGATTTCCTCAATTTCTATTTCATCCATGAACATTTCACCCGCTTCCTCACCGACGAGCATAAGCGCGACCAGCCCTGGTGGTTCTTCACTCTCATCACGCTCGTGGGCCTGTTGCCATGGACGGGCCTCATATTCCCCGCGCTTAAAAAACTCCGCTCGCAAGACCCGATCCTCGTGTTCATCCTGCTCTGGATCGTATTGCCGTTCGTATTTTTCTCCACCTCGCATTCCAAGCTCGCGCCCTATATTTTCCCCATCTTCCCGCCGCTGGCGATCCTCATGGGCGATGTGCTGGCGCAAATCTGGCGCGGTGAAATATCGGCAAAATCGCTGAATGCCACCGCCATTTTCACCACGCTTTTATTCAGCGCCGCCATCGCCATATTCTTATTCGTGCCACTGCCGCAAGACGCCGACCGCAAACTCGATTTCGCAGGCAGCATCACGCCCACCATGCTCATGCCGGTGGTGATTGCGCTGGCCGCGCTCGTGATCGCCATCGCCACCCGCCGCGCACGCCTGCTGATCTGCGCGCTCGGATTATTCGGCGCAACCCTGGACATCACCGTCAATTACGCCATGCCCACGCTCGACCGCGCCAGCGTAAAGCCGTTGGTGAATATCATCAAAGATGAGGTCCAGCCGCAGGATATGGTAGTCTCATTTGGCACGTATTTTCAGGATTTGCCGGTTTATCTGAACCGCAATGTCACCGTCGTAGGTTATGACGGCGAGCTCGAATTCGGCATAGATCATTACCCCGAAACGCGCAGCTGGATGATCGGCACCAGAGAATTCTGGAAACGCTGCGCCGAAACCCATGCCCATATCTTTGTATTCATGAAACGCATGACGCTGGATGACATAAAATTCCCCAAAACCTGCCCGTTGCGCATCAGCGCCGAATATGGCAAGACGGTGTTATTGGAGAAAGAATAATGAATCCGATGATTTTAATTCTCACCGGCGTGATGCTAAACGCCGCGGCGCAAATTTTGCTCAAAATCGGCATGAACCGCATCGGGCATTTTGACGTAACGCTCGCCAACGCCTGGCCCATCGGCCTGCAGCTCGCCACCAACCTGCCCATCCTCGGCGGCCTGGCGTGTTATGTCATCAGCGTGCTGGTCTGGATGGTCGTGCTGTCACGCGTCGAGGTAAGCTTTGCTTATCCGTTCGTGAGCCTGGGTTATGTCGTCACCGCCATCATCGCCTATGCATGGCTCGGCGAAGCCGTCGGCCCCATGCGTCTGGCGGGCATCGCGGTGATTATGGCGGGCGTATTTATGGTGAGTAAGACAGCATGAGCCTATCCCCGCATAAGCGCAGCGCATTGCGGGGTCCGGTATTCGTAATAGCCTGACATAATAAACCTGGAGATTAATATGACAACTCCTACACAAAAAAATAGCACACTGCCAAATACCGCACCAGACCCCGCAACAAGTGCGGGGATGTCCTTCCTCCCCTTCGCCAAACCCTCCCTCAGCGAAGCGGCCATCGCCGAAGTGGTGGAATGCCTGCGCTCCGGCTGGATCACCACCGGCCCGCGCGTACAAAAATTCGAGGAGATGCTGGCGGCCTATCACGGCGGCAGGCGTGCTTTATGTTTATCCTCCGCCACAGCGGGTTTACAAGTTGCGCTGCAGGCGCTGAAGCTGGAAGACGGCGACGAGGTCATCACCACGCCGCTCACCTTCGTTGCCACGCTCAACACCATCGTGCTGGCGGGCGGCAAGCCGGTGCTGGTGGATATCGATCCCACCACCTTAAATATGGATGTCTCACGCATCGAAGCGGCGATTACCAAACGCACGCGCGTCATTATGCCGGTGCATTACGCGGGCCTGCCGTGCGATCTCGACCCCATCTATGCGCTCGCAAAAAAGCATCATCTGCGCGTGGTGGAAGATTGCGCGCACAGCATCGGCGCGGAATATAAGGGCAAAAAACTTGGGTCGTTCGGCGATATTCAGGTGATGAGCTTCCACCCCAACAAAAACATGACCACCGGCGAAGGCGGCGCAGTCATCACCGACGATAAAGAGGTGATCTCCGCCATCGAGCGCCTGCGCTTCCACGGCATCGACCGCAACGCCTTCAACCGCTTCGCCAAATCCGGCAGCCAGCAATATGACGTCGTCCTGCCCGGCTATAAATATAACATGATGGACATGCAGGCGGCGCTGGGCATCCACCAATTGCCGGAGCTGGACGGCTTCATCGCCCGCCGCACCGCCTTCGCCAAAAAATACCTCGAAGCCTTGCACGACTGGCCCGAATTCGCCCTGCCCCACGCACCCACTTACGCGCACAAGCACGCCTGGCATCTATTCACGCCGTGTTTACAGGACAATAAAGCCGGGCTGGACCGCGACGGGCTGATCAACGCTATGAAAGCCGAAAATATCGGCGTAGGCCTGCATTACCAATCCACCCATATATTCACCTGGTACAAGCAGCAATATGGCTGGAAACCCGACGACTTCCCGCATGCGCTCAGCGTCGGCAACCGCATATTTTCCCTGCCGCTTTTCCCCACCATGACGGATGATGAGCAACAAAGGGTCATAAAATCGCTGGAAAAAGTCCTTGGGAGAGTTTAAAAGCGCCGCATGACCAAGAAAATCCTTATCCTCGGCGCGGGCGGCTTCATCGGCAGCAATTTAAGCGAGTATATCCTCAAACATCGCGATTGGGACATTATTGCGATGGATATGAACGCTGCCAAACTCGGCCATTGCCTCGGCAATCCGCGTTTTCATTTCACCGAAGGCTCCATTTTAGAACGCAAAGACTGGGTGGAGCAGCAGGTGAAGGCCTGCGACGTGGTGCTGCCGCTGGTGGCCATCGCCAACCCGGCGGTTTACGTGCAAAATCCTCTGGCCGTATTCGAGCTGGATTTTGAGGCGAATCTCGACATCGTGCGCCATTGCGTGAAACACAAAAAACGCATCATTTTCCCTTCCACCTCCGAAGTATACGGCAACTCCGCCGACACGCCGTATGACGAGGAAACCAGCAACTTAACCGTCGGCCCCATCCATAAAGAGCGCTGGATTTATTCCTGCTCCAAGCAAATGATGGACCGCGTGATTTATGCCTACGGCCAGCATCACGGCCTGCAATTCACCCTGTTCCGCCCCTTCAACTGGTTCGGCCCCGGGCTTGACGACGTATGGAACATGAAAGGCAACGCCAGCCGCGTGACCTCCAAATTCCTCAGCAACATTGTCCATAAGCGCGACATCACGCTGATCGACGGCGGCGGGCAGAAACGCTGCTTCCTCTATATCGACGACGCCATAGAAGCGCTCGTCAAAATCATCGAAAATAAAGACGGCGCGGCCGACGGGCGCATTTTCAACATCGGCCATCCGGGCAACGAAGCATCGGTGAAAGAGCTGGCCGACATGCTGCTCGATATTGTCGGTGAATTTCCCGGCTATAAGGACATCCGCTCGCAGATCAAAATCGTCACCACTAAAGGCGAAGAATATTACGGCGCCGGCTATCAGGATATCGAAACCCGCGTGCCCAAAGTGGAGAACGCCAAAAAATATCTAAGCTGGAAACCCACCACCCCCATGCGCGAGGCGGTGAAAAAAACCGTGGAATATTACATGCGCCAAGCGCCGAAATCCGACGTTGCTTAATAAGCTATCCCAATATCCCCTCTCCCTTCCAGGGAGAGGGTTAGGGTGAGGGTTCTATCCCATACTCATTTTCTAAAGTTGTTGCACCAACCCTCATCCCGGCCTTCTCCCTGGAAGGGAGAAGGGGAAAAATTATTATACCGCGCTCTTCTTCATCGCCGCTTCCACCGGCACGGGCGGGGAGAATAAATATCCCTGGAACAGCTCGAGGCCGAGCGTTTTAAGCGCGTCGTAAATCTCCTCGGTTTCCACCCCTTCGCCGATAGCGGCGCAACCGGAGGCGCGCGCCAGCTCGATAATGTCGCGGATGGTTTTGCGCTTGTTGGGATCGGCGATCGCATGTACCAGCGACATATCGATCTTCACAAAATCCGGTTTGACATTGCTGATCAGGTCGCGCGCGCGCTCCACCGATTCAATATCGTCGAGCGCAATGGAATAGCCGCAGGAACGCGCATAATCGCAGACATTTTTCAGATGCGACATATCGCGCGGCGTTTCCGATTTGGTAAAATCCAGCACGATATGCTTGGCGATCACATTATAGGTTTTCACCGTTTCGCTCAGCCCCTCAAGATAAATATCGGGACGCTGGATAAACCCCGGCAGAAAATTCACGAACAGAAACCCGTTAAACGCGCTCGACACGAATGTCTTAATCGCCTGCACCTGCAAATGCCGGTCGATCATATGCTCAATGCCCAGCGCGCGCGCGGCGCTGATAATTTTATCGGCGGAGATAATGCTGCCATCCGGCGCCTGCGCCCGCGCGAACGATTCATAACCGAACACCTGATCGCGCGCACAAACCACCGGCTGCAGATAACACATGATGCGGCCCTCAAGCAGCGCATCGCCCAGCCATAAACTATCGGCAAGCACGGAAATTTCCTCCGGCGTCTGTTTATGCACCAGCCCCTGCCAGGGCTTTTCCGCGCCCGGCGAAATGGCGATTTCCACTTCCGAAAGTTCATGGATATTTTCCAGCTCCGAACATAAATTACTCCACACCGCTTTCCAGTCACGCGGCGCTTTCACGGCCATCGCGCCGTCGGAAAACCGCTTAAGCCCCATGCGTTCGAGCACCGCAAGCAGCCCGGCGGAAAAATCCGCGTTGCGCGGATAGAGGCTGATCCAGTAATATTCATGCTGGTGCCACGGCAGATGAAATTTTTTAGACGGCGCAAGCGACATGCATAGCCCTTTTAAGACAATTCACAGCCAGTATAATACCGCTTCGTTACTATTTGCTTAAAATGGATCAAGCCGCTGTTTTAAACTGCAATTCCGCCAGCCTGGCATAAAGCGGGCTTGCCACGAGCAATTCCTGATGCGTCCCAATAGCCTCAATGCGCCCCTCATTCATCAGCACAATCTGATCGGCTTTGGTAATGGTGGAAAGCCGGTGCGCGATCACGAACGTAGTGCGGCCCTGCATGAGTTTTTCCAGCGCCCGCTGGATGAGATATTCATTTTCCGAATCCAGCGCCGATGTGGCTTCATCCAGCAGCAGCAACCGCGGATTGCGGATCACCGCCCGCGCGATGGCGATGCGCTGGCGCTGGCCGCCGGAAAGCTGAATGCCTTTTTCGCCCAGATGCGTATCGAACCCCTGCGGCAGTTTTTCAATGAATTCCAGCGCTGAAGCCGCCCGCGCCGCTTCCATAATTTCCGCGTCGCTGGCGTCGATTTTCCCCAGCCGGATATTCTCCCGCGCCGTGCCGGAAAACATTACCGGGTCCTGCGGCACGATGCCGATCAGCCCGCGCAATTCCGGCAATTTCAGCTGACGCAGATCAATGCCGTCGAACGTAATATTCC
>Ga0206847_10119_pt1 | contig 26895 bp, 16 predicted proteins | sample Alteio_BWOrgCont_17_FD_152880 | JGI IMG/M metagenome (GOLD analysis project Ga0206847, IMG submission 152880) | Enriched cells from forest soil in Barre Woods Harvard Forest LTER site, Petersham, Massachusetts, United States -... | ecosystem: Environmental > Terrestrial > Soil > Temperate forest >... | reverse complement strand
CGGCGACCCCGCCCAGCCCCCTATGGATTTGCTCCGCCCTTTCCCGGCGGAAAAAATGATTGCCTGGCCCGTCAGCGACCGCGTCGGAAACGTCCGCAACAACGATCCGCAGTTGCTTGAAGCGCCTGCGCCCGCTCAAGCCACGCTGTTTCCCGCCAGCTAAGCCCTACAACATTCGTACCCATTACCCCCGTAACAACTTGCGCACCTGCGTCAGGATTACTCTTGACAAGCAGCCAAATCAAGGGTTTCCTTAAGTTGACCCAGGCAAATTCGCCTCTCGTGGACGAGTTCGAAATCCAGTTTCCACCAGGACCAGTTTCACCTAGAAAGGATCTTGCATGCCCGATGCAACGCAGTCTGGCCTCTCCGACAATGGCGCCGGCGCACTCGCCTACATCACCATAATTCCGGCGATCATTTTCCTCGCCATGCCGCCCTATAACAAGAGCCCCTATGTGCGCTTCCATGCCTGGCAGTCGATTTTTCTGACCGTCGCATGGATCGCCTTGTTTATCGTTCTGGCCATCGTCGGCAGGCTCCCGTTCATCGGCTGGTTTGTCTGGCCATTCATGCTGCTTATCGACCTGGGCATGTTCATCCTCTGGCTCGTCGTGGTGCTTAAGGCGCTCAACGGCTCCAAATTCAGCATTCCAATCATCGGACCGCTCGCCGAGAGCCAGGCCGCCAAGTAGCCACCCGTCCGGCCAGAAGGTCGCAACTGCGGTTTTCCGGTCGGGCAAGGGATACCTTCCCTTGTTGATCCCGCCAAAGTCATTCCTTGCCACCAGCGGCAATCCGCGCCCGCATTAAGAAATCCTGCTTGACAATTCATGGCCGTCAGGCTTTTCTTATCTTGTCCCAGCTTCACGCTTTTGTTCAGCGTCCGCGCTCAAGTCATCACCACCCGCTCACTCTGGTTGGGCCGTGCGACAACCAGAACCGCAGTCAAGTCTTAATCTCAAAAGGAGCTCACGTGCCCGACGAAACACCGCAAACTGGACTTAGCGACAATGCCGCTTCCGGCCTCGCCTATTTGACCTTCATCCCAGCCATCATCTTTCTGGTGGTTGCGCCCTACAACACAAATCCCACCATCAAATTTCACGCCTGGCAGTCAATTTTCCTGGGATGCGCGCTGGTCGTCGTTTGGATATTGAACATCATCCTGCTGTTCATTCCGATCATTGGATGGCTCATCTCGCTCCTGCTCATGCTGGGCCTGTTCATCCTCTGGATCATTTGTGTGGTCAAGGCTTTCGGCGGACAGCGCTTCATCATCCCCGTCATCGGACCCCTGGCCGCGAAGCAGGCCGGCGTCTAACTTCCGGGTGACCCAGGTCTCGCCTCTGAGACCTGGGAAACCTGTGAGTCTTCCGATTCAATCGCCACGGAGCCCGCGCCCCGCAGTTGCAGATCGTGGATTCCGGAGGGAGCCGGGGGTTTCAACCCCCGGAAATGATTCGAGCTAGCGCGGCCCTCAGGCCCGGGCTCTTGTTCTTTTCTCCGGCAAGAACATTTGCAACGTTTGGCCCCTCAGCGCCGCTTTCCCTTCTTGCCGAACCGCTTCTTTCCCTTGGAAGCAGGCTCTCTTACGTCCTTGCGCTTATCCTTCTTCGGCCTCGGCGAGGCGCCGGCAGCCTTCTTCCCTGTCAGCGGAATCCCTTCTTCAACAATCGAAAACTGCAGCCTGCGTTCCTGCGCCAGGATTCGGTCGAGAATGACCTGCACGCGATCCCCGGCCTTGAACCGCCTTCCCCATCGCTCGCCAATGATCTCGTGCGTATTCTCGCGCCACGTATAGCGGTCATCCCGCAATGAATCGATCGGAACCAGCCCCTCGACAAACATGTCCGTCAGCTCCACAAACATGCCGTATTTCGTCGGATTCAGCACCAGCGCCGCAAACTCCTCGCCCACCCGGTCCTGCATGAAGCGAACCTTTTTCCACTCCACCAATTCCCGTTCAGCCTCAGCAGCCCGGCGCTCGGTAAGGCTAGTCTCCTCCGCAATCTGCGCCAACTCCGCCTCCGGAATCGGCGGCTCAATTACAGCCCTGTCATCTTGAGCGGAGCGCAGCGGAGTCGAAAGACCTGCGTTTCCTCGGGCTAAACCACCACCTACCGTGCCCCATTCTTTCGCCTTTTTTCTGGCGAAAGGGTGGGAATCCATACCGCCGGTCAGTCCTTCATTCGGATGGTGCCAGGGCGACCCATGCCGTCCATGCTCAACCACCCCCTCACCCAGCACACCCTCCCGCAGCAGCGCCTTGGCGATCCGGTGCACTATCAGATCCGGATACCGCCGAATCGGCGAAGTGAAGTGCGTATAACTCGGCGCAGCCAACGCAAAATGCCCCTCGTTCTCCTCGGAATAACGCGCCTGCTTCAGCGACCGCAGCATCAGGTAACTGAGAATCCGCTCCTCCGGCTTGCCCTCGATTCTTTTCGCCAGCTTCTGATACATCCGCGGCGTAACCGGAATGTCCTCAGGCACTTCGTGGGTCTTCGCATTGCGCCCACTCCGCTGCGCATCCCGCCGATCCCCCCGCGTCTGAATGCGCTTCACCGGCAGCGCGCCAAGCCCCAGCGAGTAGCCAAACGCCGCCGCCAGCTCCTCAAACTGCACCACCCGCCGCGCCTCCGGCTTTTCATGAATCCGATAGAGCGAAGGCACGCCCAGGTCTTCCAGCCAGGTAGCCACGCACTCGTTGGCCGCCAGCATAAATTCTTCAATCAGCCGATTCGCCCACGTCCGCTCCGACTTCGTTACCCCCCGCATCTGGCCCTGCTCGTCAAACTCAATCACCGGCTCCGGCAGGTCGAAATCGATACTCCCTCGCTCCTCGCGCCGCTTGTTCATCTTGCCGGCAAGCAATCGCATCCGCTCAAAATTCGGGACTAGCGCTGCATATCGCGCGCGAACCTCGGCGTCGCCCTCGATAATCGCGTGAACTTCGGTATAAGTCATCCGCGCCGCCGACCGAATCACGCCCTCGACAATCTCATAGCTCTCGATTCGCCCGTCCGCGTCAAGCTGCATGATGCAGCTCAGCACCAGCCGGTCTTCCCCAGGCCGCAGGCTGCAGATGTTCGTTGAAAGCTCCTGCGGCAGCATCGGAATCGCCCGATCCGGAAAGTAAACACTCGTCCCCCGCAGCCGCGCCTCCAGGTCGAGATCGGTCCCCGCCCGCACATACTCAGCCACATCGGCAATGTGGACCTGCAGCTCATATCCACCATCCGCTCGTTCGGTTACCAAAACCGCATCGTCAAAATCCCGTGCCGTCTCCCCGTCAATGGTCACAATCGGCAGCGAACGAAAATCGCGTCGGCTATTAGCTTCTGCCTCATCCAGATGAGCCACGCTACGCGCCTCAGCGAGCACTTTTTCGGGGAAAATCCGCGGCAACTGGTGTTTGCGGATCATCATCTCCACATCCACCCCGAAGTCATCGGGATCGCCCAGAACTTCAATCACGCGCCCAATCGGAGGCCGAGTAGGCGTAGGCCAGCTGGTAATCTCCACATCCACAACCAGCCCTTCCAGGCTTTCGGCCTCATGAAGGGTACGGGATTCATCAAGGCTAAGGGATTCATCAGGGGTAAGGGCTTCATGAAGGGTACGGGCTTCAGCCCGTACATTTAATCCCTCACAATAACCCTGGGCTTTAGCCCCTGAGGGATGTACTTCGGAACCCTCCTGTTGCTTAAGACCCAGTCTCTTAGCCTGCACAGCCGCCGCTTCCGCTCCCAACACCCGATGCGCCGACCCACCAACCTCAGGCACCTCCATTCCCGGCGGAATCAAAATCTGCTGCGTCATCCGCTCATCGAACGGCACCACAAAATGCCCCTGCTGCCGATCTGACCGCGCATAATGAAACACCCCAACCACAGTCGGATTGCGCCGCTCAATCACGCGCACAATCCGCCCCATGCGCCGCCCATCGGCCTTCGGCGGTTCAACCTCCACCAGCACCTGATCGCCCTGCATGGCCCCATTGATCTCGTTGGGCGGAATGAAAATGTCATCCTGCCCCGAAGCCTGCCGCGCATTTGGCCGCACAAAGCCATAGCCGTCGCGATGCAGATCCAGTCGCCCCGCAGACAGATTCTCCCGCGTCCCTCCCACGCCTGAAACCGTGCGAGGAATGCTCCAGTGTTCGCGATCAAGCTTCACCAGCGCACCACGGGCCGTCATCCGCGCCAGTTGCTCCAGCAGCAGACGCCGTTGCATGCCCCCGCCCAGCGAAAGTTCGCGCACCAGTTGCTTGTATCCAGCCTTCTGGCCCGCCGAGCGAGCGATTCGCGTAAGTAATTCACGATCCGTCATAGGTCTACCTCAGACCATAACAAAAGGGAGCCCCGAAGGACTCCCTCGTGAAGCAAAGTTCATGCAGCGTTACTGACCTGTCGGCGGAGCAGGTGGCGTACCGCCGCCAGTATTCATGTGATCCCGAATGAGATTAGCCAGCAGCACATCCACCAGCGTCCCTCCCTGGCTTCCACCGCCCGCCACAATCTGCGGCACAAGCTGCACCTTGTTCGAAGCCAAAGCCTGCACAACCTGCACCAGCGCGTAGTTCCCCGACTCCATCGAGTCAATCTTCATCTTGATGACGTCTGCCTCGGCGGTACCCACAGCAAGCGCCTTGGTCGCATCGGCGTTACCCACCGTGATCACGACATTAGCGTCGGCCTGCGCGTTGATCGTCTTCGCCCGCGCTTCCGCCTCAGCGCTGATGGTCCTCACCCGCGCATCGGCTTCCGCCGTAATGGTCTTCGACTGCCCAGCACCGGTAGCCTGCTTAACCTGCGCCTGCGCCGCAAACTCGGCAATAGACACACTCCGCTCCGCATCGACCACGCGCGCCTGCGTATCAGCCATGGCACGAGCCTGTTGAAGATCCTTGCGTGTTTCCTCCGCAAGCTGCTGAGTCCTGTAGGTAACCTGTTCCTGCTCGGCAATCTTGCGATCGGTAAGTGTCTTCATCAGCGCTTCCGGCGGCGTAATATCGCCAATCAGCGTATCAATCGCGTTCACGTTGTACTCGGTCAGCGCCGCGCCAATCGCAATCTTCGCTTCTGACTGCCGCTCGCTGCGCTTTTTCAGAAACTCAATCACATCCGACGTCTGCGCCGCATTGCGGAAGTAGTTTCCAATAGTCGGCTCCAGCACCTGCGTCACCAGATTCGCCATTGTCCCGAATCGCGCAATCACTTTAGGAGCATCGTTGCGCGGAATGTGAATAATCTGGCTCACATCGAGGTTGAACGTAAAGCCATCCGACGAACGAACCGTGATCGTCGAAAGCTTCTCATCCAGCTTGTGCGACTCGCTCTTCCCCGTCGCCCAGTTCAAAACAATGTTGGCCGTAGGCACAATCTCCACCTTGTGCGTGAACGGATTGATCGGATACTTGCCCGGATCGAGCGGATCGAACCAGACACCCTTTTGCCCGCGGCTCACCAGGTTCCCATGCTTGAAGCTGTCGCCGGACATGTCCTTGCCCTCTTCGCCCACATAGGCAATCACCACACCAACGTTGGCGATCGGCACGTCCGTCATAGGCTTCGTCTCAACAGTCGCAAAGCGCGGATTGATAAAGTACCGCCCCGCCAGAATCACCTGCTCCTGCAACCCCTTGTGGCCGCCATTGGTGATAAAAGCCTCGGCGTCCTGATACATGTTGTGGCCCGCGATTTCCTTGCCCGCAATCTCGCCCGTCGCCAGTGGCTTGCCGTCTTTGGTCGTCACCACACCCACCATGTTGTCGGGGATCTCAAGCACCTCCGCCGCCGCAACCTGGAACAGTCCCGTGTTGATGCGATAAGTTCCCGGCGGAATGATCGAAATCTGCGGTCCACGTTCGCCGCCGCGTGTCAGAAAAGCGCGAGCATCCTGGAATGAATTGCACTCCACAGTCCGTGCCAGCACACGCCCGCCAGAGAGCGCATGCCCGTCACGCGCTTCGACAATTCCGATATGGGTCTTGTCGATGGTCGTGAAGGGAACCTTGGTTACCGCATACTGCCAGGCCCAAAGCCCAAAGTGAATACCTGGCGCCAGCGTATCCGCCTGCAAGCCGGCCTCGCCGTTCAACGCCACAATCGCGCCATCGGGCAGCGTGCGATTCTTGCCCACCAGTACCCACTTCTTGTTGATGATGCCGATCTCATCCTTGGAAATAATGACCGTTCCAAAGATGACGCGCAGAACCAGCTTGTACAACACAAACAACAGGATGAGTATCAGTATCCATCCATACTTGACTACCGGATCAACGGCTGTTGAATCCATGGCAACGTTCTCCTTGATTGAGGAACCCTCAATCGTACTCCAACTGTTATGCCCGCTTTGGTGTGTGTGTGCGCAGTGTCTCAGGGCACAAGAACGTGCTCGGTTTAAGGCACGTACCCCGGTCCACGCAGCACCTTGCCGGGAAGAGCGCCGGTCATCTTGCCGCCCTCAATTACGGGCACGCCGTTGACCAGCACAAACTCCATGCCTTCAGATAACTGATTGGGGTTTTCGAAGGTGGCTTTGTCACGGATGGTGGCAGGATCGAAGACCACTACATCGGCCCACATTCCCTGCTTCAGGACGCCGCGGTCAATGAGCCTCATGCGTTGCGCGGGCAGCGCGGAAAACTTGCGAATGGCATCAGGCAGCGTCAACTGATTCTCTTCCCTTACATATTTACGCAGAATTCTCGTAAATGTTCCGTAAGCACGCGGATGAGGATGCTCCTGTCCCAAAATTCCATCCGGCGAAGTCCCCTGCGAATCGTTGTCGATTGAAACCCAGGGCTGTTTCAGCGCCAGCAACACATCCGGCTCATCCATCCCAAACACAGCCACCTCGGTAAACGCACCGTCTTTGATCAGGATGTCGCACAGCGCGTCAATCGCGTCTTCCTTCCACTCCGCCGCCACATCCGAGAGCCGCTTCCCTTGCAGCGGCAGCAACTCCGCATTCTGCACCACGGCAATCTGAACTGCCTCCGGCCCCGGAATCTCCTGCCACTCGTTATCCCAATCCTCACCCGCCGAATCCTTCCCCGGCGCCAGCATATCCTTGCGAATCCGCGCCCGCGTAGCCGGATCTTTCAGCCGCTCAATCAGTTTGCCGTCCCCGCCGTCATGCGCCCACGGCGGCACAAAAGCCGAAAAAGTGTTGAACCACGCCGTATAAGCATAAGTATTGGCGCTCACATCGATCCCAGCCGCACGAGCCTGTTCAATCCGCGTCACAATCTGCGGCATGCGTCCCCAGTTCGCTTTCCCCGCCGCCTTCAGATGCCAGATCTCAACCGGAATATGCCCCTCGCGCCCAATCCGCACCGCCTCATCGATCGACTCCAGCACCGCATCCCCCTCGCTGCGGATATGACTCGCATAAATCCCCCCAAACTTCCCCGCCTCTCCAGCCAGCGCAATCAGCTCCGGAGTCTTCGCATAAGGCGCAGGCGCATATTGCAGAGCCGTGGACAAGCCCACCGCGCCATCCCGCATCGCATCCCGCACCAGCCCCTTCATCTGCTCGAGCTGTGCCGGCGTAGGCTGCGCATCCGCATCGCCCAGCACCATCCGCCGCACAGAAGTAGCGCCCACATAGCTGGCCAGATTGATGCCCATGCCCTGCTTCTCAATGCGCGCGAAATACTGCCGGAAAGTATGCCAATCCGGCGTCAGCTTGTAGTGCTCATAGCCGGAATGGTCCGCGGCAAGCATCGCATCGCTCACCGGAGCAACCGAGTCGCCCTCGCCCGTAATCTCCGTCGTAATCCCCTGGTAGATCTTCGAAGGCACCCGCGCATCCACCAGCATCGTCAGTTCCGACTGCCCCAGCATGTCGATAAACCCCGGAGCCACCACCTTGCCGTCCGCATCGATAGTGCGCTTCCGTGGCGCGTCCGCCAGATTCCCAATCGCAGCAATATGCCCGCTCCGAATCCCCACATCCCCCGAATACCACGGCGACCCGGTTCCATCCACAATGTGTCCATGCGCAATCACCAGGTCGAATGGCTGCACTGCTCCCCCACCCTGAGCCAGAGTTCGGGATAAAACCCCAGCGGCAAAGACAGTTCCCAACAGCAGAAACACAATTCTGGTTTTGCGATGCATTCCAGCGCCTCCTGAAGACACTTTCAAAATTAAACGCATGTTTTGGGAACCTGTTGAAGAATCAAGTGAGAGTTTCGAGCAATCGAAGTTCAAGGCTTCACACGATGCGGAAAAACTCGCTCGAGGGCGGTAGGCCGGGGATTTATCCACGGCATAAAGCCAACCGAATCGACCTGGCTTTACAAACTGCGGAAAAACTCATTCATCCTCCAATTTCAAAGGCCTTGTAACAGGGCATGACTTCAGAGGCTGCGGAAAAACTCACTCGGGCGGTAGACCGGGGATTTATCCCCGGTATAAAGCCAATGGAATCAGCGTGGCTTTAGCCGCTGAGGTATGTTTTTTGCGTGTTTCGCTCCATATTTGGAGTTTTTCCGCAGCCTCTTCAGTCGTGCCGATAAAACCTATCAAATCAATGTCGGGCTTTAGCCCCTGCCAAACTTGGGGTGGGATTTCCCTCTCAATTACCCTTTTTCCGCAGCCTGTTTAGCCACTGATGTATTCATTTTGCATCGTTCATGCTCAGGCTAAAGGCAGGACGTACCTCCGACACAAGGTCTCAAACAGCTTCTTGAATGTGAAAGAGTGTCAGCGCCAATTCTACCGGCAGCCACCCAACGCTCCCCGATCAGCGAAGTTCCCCAAATGACCTGCCTCGAATTCACCAGCTTCCTGCCGTCGAAGGAGCCCCGATTTGAAGCTCCGAAAAAGCTCTAACTTTGACCTTTCTCTTCTCACCGCGGCGGAGTAAAATTTCGAACGTTCCCCCAAGCGTTCCATGTCGAACCACATGATTTTCCCAATGTTCCCCCAAACCCAAAGGAGCAAAGCAGATGAAGTCTCTACGTTTTGTATTCAGTGTCGGAGTTCTTTCCACCATTGCCGCCTTGACTGGTCATGCACAAGCCACCCGCACCTGGGTCTCCGGCGTGGGCGATGACGCTAACCCGTGCAGCCGCACCGCGCCCTGCAAGACCTTCGCCGGCGCCATCTCTAAAACCACAACAGGTGGAGAGATTGACGCATTGGATTCAGGTGGATTCGGTGCCCTCACCATCACCAAGTCAATCACCATTGACGGCGGACCGGGCAACATAGCTGGCGTTCTGGTCGCCGGCACCAACGGTTTTACCGTAAACGCCGGCACCAGCGCCGTCGTCACCTTGCGCAATCTCACCTTTGAGGGCACGAATGGGACCGGACTGAACGGCATCCAAATGCTTTCCGCGGGGACGCTTCACATCGAGCACTGTTTCATCTACGGCTTCGGCCAAAATGGAATCGCAATTCAGCCCTCCACGCAGCTGGTCGACGGCTCCCAGGTCTTTATCGAGGACACCACCAGCCAGGATAATACGCAAGACGGCCTCTACATCCTGGCCAACACCACCAACGTCCACGTCAGCGTGTCCCACTCCAGATTCACAAACAACACCCTATTTGGCATCCTCTCCGCCGACTTCAGCAGGCCTACGATCATCGGCGGAGATGTCAGCGGCAATCGCGGCGGAGGAGTATCAGCCAATGCCGCCACCGGCACCGCTTATGTCACTTTGACCGGTACCATGGTGGCCAACAACATCGGCAATGGCCTGCAGGCTGGCGGCGGAGCCGTTGTAAGTGAGATCCGTATGTCGCAAGTGTCTATCTACGGCAACAGCGCCGGCACCGCGACCCTGTCGAATGGAACTATTGCCTCCTTCGGCAACAACTTCAACACCGGCACAGGCACGCCAGGCGCAATCCTGACCCCGCAGTAGCCCTCCGATCTGTGCTCATCCTTTCGGGGGCCGAGATTCTCAGACAGTGGTTCATATAGCTGCTTTGTGTCAGGGCACGACTTCAGTCGTGCCGAAAAGGCGAATAACGAGGGGTTTTAACCCCTGCGGGATTTCGGCACATATTCGGCGGTCATGTATGAAACAGGCTCTAAGACTTCGGCCCCTCAAAGGTTACGTTTCGGGGACAGCGGGCTATTTCATCAACTTGGGCCAATGAGCCATCCCCCCAAAACTGTTGTCAAGATTGGCAACCGCCCCCTCTTGTTCTCCGCTCAATTCGTTAAACTGTGGTCCTTGGTCTTAAAATAGCGAAACGACATCGTTTTGGCGGACCAGGAAGGATTAGCATCCTATCAGTGGCCGCTGACGGGGTCGCCGAAGGCTTTTCGGTCGGCGATCCAAAAATTCAGTTTTTTTGGGCCCGTGGCATTGGCCCCTGCCTTGGCAGCCCAGTCCCGTCAGGACAGAAAAGGAATTACATTGAGCGCTATGTGGAAACCCAATCAGCCCGGATCAGTCGCACCAAATCCTACCCCCGAGCCTTCCCGTCCGGCTCCACCACCCTCTTCCATGGCTTTCGAAGCTCCAACCCGTACCCCTTCTCCGACCGCCGCAACCGGTGACCAGGCCACCATCGGCAAGGGGCTATTCATCAAAGGAGAGATCAACGGCTCCGAGTCGCTGTTCATCGACGGCAAAGTCGAGGGCACAGTCAACCTTCCTGGCAACCGCGTCACCATCGGTCGCAACGGCCAGGTCTCAGCCAACATCACCGCCCGTGAAATCGTCGTGCTCGGCAAAGTGCGTGGCAATGTCAGCGCCACCGATCGCGTCGACATCCGCGCCGAAGGCTCGTTGAGCGGTGACGTAGCGGCCGCCCGCATCAGCATTGAGGACGGTGCCTTCTTCAAGGGCGGAATCGACATCCGCAAGCCCGAAGCCAAAGCGGCCCCGTCGACAGGTCAAGCGACGCCCATTGCCGAGGTCTCCAAAACAGCCTGATTGCGGCTTCATTCCCGTCCCGCTCCAGCACTAACGCCCTTGCATTTGCAAGGGCGTTGGTGCTTTTTGCCACCGATCTGCCGCAGAGCCGGCTCGCACAGCTTGGGCAAAAACTCTCTCTGGCGGTAGGCCGGGGATTTATCCCAGGCTTAAAGGCGACGGAATCAGTGGGGTTTTAACCCCTGAGGTACGCTCTTGGCACATTTCGATTAACTGAGGGACTCTTTCCGCAGGCGTCTACCCCAACCCCAACCTCTTCAAAGCCACCTTAGGCAGCGCCGATCCGGTCTTCTCCAGCACCCACTTCGCAATCACCACCCAAATCGCCGCCCCCGCAACCAGCACTCCCAGATCCGTCACCCGAATGACCCAGTGAACCTCAGAGTGATGAATGGGCAGCTCCCCGAGTCCCCAGATCGCAGCCCAAACCACCCCACCACCAGCCAACCCAGCCAAAAGGCAGCGCCCCATCTCGCCAAAGTCCAGGCTGGCCAGCGATACCATCCGCCGCTGGTGCAGCAGCACAGCCAGCGAAACTGCTTGCAGAGCGATTCCAATATCGGAGGCCAAAGCGAGGCCTGCGGACCCGTGCCAGCGGTAGCCGAGTGAGTAAATCGGCATAGCCACCAGCGTAATTACCGAGCCCGCCAGCATCGGAAGCCAGGTGATACCCGCGGCATAAAAGGCCCGTGCATAAATGGATTGGGCTGACCAAAGACAAAGCGCAAGCGTGTAAATGGCAAAATAAACGGCCGTCTGCTGCACATCCTGCGGGCTGAAGTGGCCCCCGAGGAAAATGATCTGCACCAGCGGCCCAGACATAGCCACCATCCCCGAAGCCGCCAGCAGTCCAAGCGCCACTACCCGTGACACCGAATCAGCCACGCCCGTCGCAAATTCATAGTGCTTTTCCTGTGCCCAGATTCGCGCAAAAAACGGCAGTGACGCCGCCCCAGCCGCCTGCGCCAGCACCGCCATCGGAGCTGAAAACAGCTGCTTCGCATTAGTGAGCCGGGTAATATCCCCCGCTCCGTGCGACGCGTAATAGCCCATGATGTAGTCGTCAAGAAACGGCAGAGTGAATCCCGCCATCAACGGCAGCGTCATCTTCACCCAATCCCTCAGCCCTGGGTGGTTGAAATCAATTCCCCAGCGATAGTGGACACCGTTCTTCGCCGCGCCAATCACATTCATCGCAAACGGACCGAGAAAGGCCCCCGCCAGCGCTCCCACCGCCAGCGCCGGAATCCCCATCCGATGCCCGAGCAGCATCCCCGCCAGGATGATAAAGACGTTATAGACAATCCCCGTCAGCCCCTGCACCAGAAACTGCCGTCTCACCAGCAGCGTGGCCGCAAGCACTCCGCCGATAAAAAAGAAGATCTGCCCCGGCAGCAGGATGCGCGTCATCCGGGCCGAAAGCTCCACCTGCCACGGCTGAAACCCAGGATTGGTCGCTCGTATATAAGGAGCCGCCAGAAACATTCCAGCAATAACCCCAACCGCCAGAACCAGCCCAATAAAATTGATCACGATCGACAGCACGCGCTCGCCCTCAGCCTCTTCGCCGCGCTCGCGATACCGGTTCAAAATCGTCACAAATGTGATCGAAGCCGCCCCACCCACCAGGAAGTAGTTCATCAAATCCGGCAGCCTGAACGCCGCCTGATAAGCATCCGTATAAGGCCCAGCGCCAAACTCCCAGGCAATGTACTTCACCCGCACCAATCCGATAATCCGCGACAAAAACGTCGACGACATCAGCAGAATCGTCGCCGTAAATGCAGTGTGCGTGTGTGAAGGGCGCAGCAAGCGAAGGCCGCGAGCCCACCGGGACCGCGCCGGCGGAATTGGTTGAGTTGGGGGCGTGCCGGCCACTTCTCTTGATTCTATCGGGGTCACATCCCTTTGAGATGCGGATTGTGCGCCGCCGCATATCGCAGGTACCTGCCGGACACCACTGAGGCACATGTCGCAGGCCAGGTGCGCCACGTCAATTTCCCGAGTATCCTTGCCGTTGGGGGTTCAACGCATGAGCCGGAGCTTCGGGCTGTGTCTGTGTATATTCTCTGGAATCGTCATGAGCACAATCGCAATCGCGCAAACCATCCACGGCCGCGACGGCATCACCCTCCCGCCACCACCAGCCGTCGGATCAATCCCCGTTTCAGACGACTACTTCGGCACCAAAATCGCCGACGGCTATCGCTGGCTTGAAGATGCCACCAGCCCTGAAACCCGCGCCTTCATCGACGCCCAAAACGCCTACACCTCCCGCTATCTGAAGCAGGCAAAGATCCGCCCCGAAGCCGTCGACGACCTGGACGCGCTCGAGAATGTATCCGAAACCGGCGCGCCCTTCCAGCGAGCGGACACCTACTTTTTCAGCCGCCGCTTGGCCGGCGAACAGCAATTCTCCATCTACGTCCGTCACGGCTGGACCGGCAAAGACGAGCGCCTCATCGATCCCGCAAAGTTAAGCCGCGACCCCAACACCTCAATCGGCCTCATGGACGCCTCCCGCGACGGAACGCTCGTAGCCTACTGGCTTAAGCAAGGTGGCGCGGACGAGACCGCCGTTCGCGTCCTGAACCTGAAAACCGGCAAAACGCTTGAGGACGAACTCCCTTCCGCTCGCTATTTCAGCGTCACCTTCGCCCCAGACGGCGCCAGCCTCTACTACGCGCGCAATGACAGCAAAGGCACGCTCCTCTATCAGCATGTGCTCGGCACCCGCACCACACGCGACACATTGATCTTCGGCCACGAGTTCCGCGGCGAGCCTCTCGAAGCCAATGACCTCTTCTCCGCCCAGATAACCGACGACGGCCATTACCTCTTCATCAGTATCGGACGCGGCGTGCCCCCCCAAACGCGAGGACATCGTCTTCCGCGATCTGACCAAGCCCGGCGCCCCTTTCGAAATTCTCGTCTGGGGAATGGACCAGCGTTTCGAGGCCATCTACGCCAAAGGCGCGTGGTACGTGAAAACAGACTACAAATCGCCCAACGGAAGGATTCTGAAAGCCGATCCCGGCGTCCTTCCCGACGTCTGGACAACCATCGTCCCCGAAGGCCCTGACGTCATCGATTCCTGGTCGATTGTCGGCGGAAAAATCTACGTCAACCACCTCAAAGATGTGAAAACTGAGACCAAAGTGTACGCCCTCGACGGCAAGCCCGCTGGCAAAGTCGAGTACGAAGGCATAGGCTCCGCGACAGCGGTCTATGGCCGCACCACAGATCGCTACGGTTATTTCTCCTTCGAGTCCTACATCGAGCCGTGGACCATCTACCGGCTCGACACGATGACCGGCAAGCGCGAAGTCTTTTCCCAGCCCAAGATCCCCTTCGACTCCAGCCAGTTTGAGCTGAAACAGGTTTTCTTCAAGTCCAAAGATGGAACCCAGATTCCCATGTTCATCGCCGGCAAAAAAGGCCTGAAAATGGACGGCACCGAGCGTCTTCTGATGACCGCATACGGAGGCTTCGACAGCAACGAAACTCCCGAATGGAACCCGCAAATAGCGTGGTGGCTTCAGCAAGGCGGCTGGTTCGCCATGCCCAATCTCCGCGGAGGAGCCGAGTATGGCGAACACTGGCACGAGCAAGGCATGTTCGAGAAGAAGCAAAATGTCTTCGACGACTTCTTCGCCGCAGCCGAATACCTGATCGCCAACAAATACACTACGCCGGATCACTTCGCCATCACCGGCCGATCCAACGGCGGCCTGCTCATGGGCGCGGCTATCACGCAGCGGCCTGAGCTATTTTCGGCCGTCTGGTGCGGCTATCCCCTGCTCGACATGCTGCGCTACCAGAAGTTCAAAGTGGGCGGCTACTGGACCACGGAATACGGATCGGCGGAAAACGAAAAGCAGTTCTTCTACCTCCTGAAGTACTCGCCTTATCACAACGTCAAGCCCGGCACCGCCTACCCCGCAGTAATGTTCTTCACCGGCGACAGCGACACCCGCGTCGACCCGCTCCACGCCCGAAAAATGACGCCCCTGTTGCAGTCCGCCTCCACCAGCGGCCGCCCCATCCTGCTCCACTACAGCCTGGCAGGAGGCCACTCCGCCGGCGTCAGCGTAGATCAGGAAGTCCAGGATGACGCCGACCAACTAACGTTCCTATGGACAGAAACCGGAAAACCAGCCCCGCATCCAGCACACCCATAATCTCAGGCGGAGAGCAACCCAGCGCCGGGCAATCCGCGATGCTTCACAGCTGAGCTATTCATACTAGAATCAGAAATTTCAAGTTTGAGCCAGTTTTCTCCTTTTTTCCGTTCATATCAATAGCGAGAAGATCCCTGCCGAAGCACCCCTGCGGCGAGGAACTGGATTTCTCGTGGGCTGCCTTTTCCATCTGTCAGGCTGAAGCCGGGTTCTGATTCACGGAGGGCCGCATTTTGATTGCGTGTCAAGAATGGGAGAACGTCATGCACCTTCATTCAAACTTGCATCGTCAGTCCACGAGCTTTCTGTCGTGGATCGCCTTGATCCTGTTCACCGCTCTTTGCGGATTTGTTCCTTCGGCCCAGGCGCAGTTGGCGCACTTCAATAGCGCGACCCGGCCTTTGGGTAGCGGATTCAGCAGCCCCGCTGGCGTGGCGGTGGATGCGAGCGGGAACGTCTTTGTCGCCGATTTCACCAGCAGTACGGTGAAAGAAATCGTCGCGGTCAACGGTAGCATTCCTGAGTCGCCCACCATCATCACCCTCGGCAGCGGATTCAACGAACCCGAAGGCGTGGCGGTGGACGGGTTCGGAAACGTCTTCGTCGCCGATACCAACAACAGTGCGGTGAAGGAGATTCTGGCGGCGGGTGGCTACACCACAGTCAACACCCTGGGTGGCGGATTCTTAGACCCCGCCGGCGTGGCGGTGGACGGAAGCGGGAACGTCTTCGTCACCGATACCTATAACAATGCTGTGAAGGAAATACTGGCGGCGGGTGGCTACACAACAGTCAACACTCTGGGCAGCGGATTCTCCTACCCCTTTGGCGTGGCGGTTGGCGCGAGCGAGAACGTCTACGTCTCCGACGCCAGCGGTGCGGTGAAAGAGATACTGGCGACGGGCGGCTATACCACGGTCAACACCCTGGGCAGCGGGTTCAACGAACCCGCAGGTGTGGCAGTGGACGGCAGCGGGAACGTCTTCGTCACCGAAACGAACAACAATGCGGTGAGGGAGATACTGGCGGCGGGTGGCTACACCACAGTCAACACTTTGGGCAGCGGATTCTACTACCCCATTGGCGTGGCGGTGGACGGGAGCGGAAACGTCTTTGTCGGAGATACCTACAACAATGCGGTGAAAGAGATTACGACGGCCGGCGGGAACTTTGGGCCGGTCAATGTGGGCAGCAGCACTCCGAGTCCCATTACGCTTGCCTTCACCTTTTTCACCTTTGACACAGGCGGCACGCTGGGTTCGATCGCCGTGCTCACGCAGGGCGCCGCAGGGCTCGATTTCACCGACACCGGCACGGGAACCTGCGCGGCAGGCACCGTTTACTTCACGGGCGACACCTGCACTGTGGATGTGACCTTCAAGCCCGGATTTCCGGGCCCGCGCTATGGCGCCGCCGAGCTTTTGAGCAGCTCTGGGAGTCTGCTTGCCGCTGGCTACGTGCAGGGCACGGGAGTGGGACCGCAAGTGAACTTCTTACCGGGCGTGCAAAGCACCCTGGTCAGTGACTTCAACGCCCCCGACGCCCTGGCGGTGGACGGGAGCGGGAACATCTTCGTCGCCGATTTCATGCACAGTACAGTGAAGGAGATAGTGGCGGAGGGAGGCTACACAACGATCAACACCCTGGGCAGCGGCTTCAGCTTCCCCACTTCTGTGGCTGTAGACGGTGGCGGGAACGTCTTCGTCGCCAACTACGGGGAGGGTGCGGTGAAGGAGATAGTGGCGGCGGGAGGCTACACCACGATCAACACCCTGCACCGCTTCGGTAGTCCCTTTGGGGTGGCAGTCGATGGGAGCGGAAACGTTTTTGTTACTGATGCGGGCGACAATGCGGTGATGGAGATTGTGGCGGCGGGCGGCTACGTCACGGTCAATACCCTGGGCAGCGGATTCGACTACCCCGAAGGCGTGGCGGTGGACGGGTTCGGAAACGTCTTCGTCGCCGATAACAACAACTATGCAGTGAAGGAGATACTGGCGGCGGGCGGCTACACCACGGTCAACACCCTGGTCAGCGGCTTGGGCGATCCCGTAGGTGTAGCAGTAGACGGGAGCGGAAATGTCTACGTCGCCGATTTCGGCGACAACTTGGTAAAGGAGATTGTCGCAGTCAACGGCAGCATTCCTGCGACGCCCACCATCAACACCCTGGGCGGTTTCAACTACCCCAAAGGCGTGGCGGTGGACGGGCGCGGAAACATCTTTGTCGCCGATTACGGAAACTACAGCGTGGATAGGTTGGATCTCGCCGACCCGCCCTCGCTCCACTTCGCAACCACGCCTGTAGGCTCCATAAGCAGCGACAGCCCACAGACGGTGACCGTGGAGAATATTGGCAACGCAATGCTGACAACGGCTGGGCCCGGCGTGGTCGGACCGGCCGACTTCAAGCAGGTGACGGGCACCGGCACCCCGGTTGACTGCAAGAAATTCTTCTCTCTGGCCGCAGGCGGCAGTTGCAGCCTCCGCATTGAGTTTGCGCCGAAAACGGCAGGCACGCTTAGCGAATCGCTTACGTTGACAGACAATTCGCTGAACGCATCCCCGATTACACAGGGCATTCAGCTCAGCGGCACCGGCGCAACTGTCCCGGTGGCATCTTTGTCAGCTTCCAGCCTGTCATTCGGATCAGTAAATTTCGGTGCGTCCGGCGGATCACAGTCGTTAACTCTAACCAACACCGGCACCTTGGCCCTGTCGATCACGAGCATTGCCGTCACAGGCACAAATGCCTCCTCATTCGTGTTCGGGAACAATTGTGGCTCGAGCCTGGCAGCCGGAGCAAATTGCAATATCCATGGACATTTTGCGCCCACGGCCTCAGGCCCTCTGACTGCGGCGATCACCTTGACCGACAATGCCGGAAACTCCCCGGAAAGCATTGCACTGAGCGGTACCGGCGTTGCAGCTCCGGTGGCGTCTTTGTCGCCCACCAGCCTGTCCTTCGGCAGCGTGAAAGTGGGGGCGGCGAGTGGCTCGGCTCTAGTGACTTTGACCAACACAGGCGATGAGTCACTAACAATTGCGAGCATCCGCGTCACGGGCGCAAACGCATCCTCATTTGTGTTCGCCAACACCTGCGGAACGAGCGTGCCCGCTGGAGCGAATTGCACGATCCATGGGCACTTCGCGCCGTTAACCTCGGGGGCGTTGACGGCGGATATTATCATTACGGACAACGCCACCGGGTCAACTCAATCGATCGCGCTCGCCGGTACGGGCGTGGCAGCACCGGTAGTGTCTCTATCTACCACCAAGCTGACGTTCGGCAGCGTGAATGTTGGGGCGGCAAGTGGTTCGACAGTTGTAACTCTGACCAATACCGGTGACGCAACGCTGTCTATCACCGGCATAACGGTGACTGGCACGAACGCATCCTCATTCGTGTTCGCCAACACCTGCGGGACGAGCGTTGCGGCTGGAGCGAATTGCACCATCCATGGACACTTCGGGCCATTGAGCCCGGGGTTGCTGACGGCGGCGATCATCATTACGGATAACGCCGCGGGTTCACCGCAATCGATCGAGCTCAGCGGCACGGGTGTAGCCCCAGCAGTGTCATTTTCGTCCACCAAGCTGGCGTTCGGCAGCGAAAATGTAGGGAGTGCTACCGGGTCGCAGACTGTGACTTTGACGAATACCGGAAACGCAACTCTGACTATCTCCAGCATCAACTTAGCCGGAGCCAATGCTTCTTCATTCGTATTCGCAAACAGTTGTGGCGCCACTCTAGCCGCAGGCGCGAACTGCACCATCCATGGGCATTTTGCACCAACAACCAAGGGTGCATTGACGGCGTCCATCACCATTACCGACAATGCAGCCGGATCAGCACAGAACATTGCATTGACCGGCACGGGCCAGTAACGAGGGATCTCAACGACTTCCTCGGGAATAGGGGAATAGGACGGCACGATGCCCATTCCTCAGCAGAATGCAATCGTCCGTGCAGGTCTCGACTCGCTCGTATCGTAATTCCCGTACTTCAGCATCATTGGACGCCACGGCGCAACTGGCGGGATGCGCTCAACTTTCTGGAGCGACCGCCATTTCTACCGCAGTCTGCCGGCTGATCAGACTTTGAGCGCGGGAACCCATAAATAATCGGAGGCGTGGGGCGCGTTCAACCCTCGAATCCTCCGAGTCTCAGCGTCTCCAAATTCGTAAGATTTTTCTCCCCAATTTGCAGATAATTAAAGCCCGGAGGCGCACACTATGAATAGAGAGGACCAGCGGATCGAACCCCACCCCGCCGAGCAGCGGAATTCATGAAAAACATCTCCGCAAACAGTCGCTTCAGGCTGGGAAATCAGCTCGACCCCCACCCCCCTCACTTTTTTCACATCTTTTCATCACCAACATCTTCTCAAGCCATTGATAACAAGCAGGATGTAAAAGTTACCTAGTACCTTAGTCGCCAATGGAAGGCCTCTGAAATCGAGGGTTTTTGACCAAAATCAGCCACTTTTGGCCGGTTTTCACTCAAAACAGCGAATCTGATTGCGTCCAGTCGTCGTCTGGAATCGGATTGCCAAAGTGATCCCGTCAAGTGGCCTCCTGCGACACCCGGCAACAATTTCTACCCCATATTTGACAGCGATGGTACACTAGCCCCAGCGTTAGAACCGAACAGAGCAACAGCAGCACTCGCCCCAACCAAGCAAGATTCTGCCAGTGGTCGCTCCGATTCCTCCAGCGCAATCCAATCCAGGAAACACGATCAAATGGAACAAGGTACTGTGAAGTGGTTCAATGATGCGAAGGGCTTCGGCTTTATCTCGCGTCAGAACGGTGAAGACGTATTCGTGCACTACTCTGCTATCAACTCCAGTGGTTTCAAGAGTCTGCAGGAAGGTCAAGCCGTGCAATTCAACGTAGTCAAGGGCCCCAAGGGATGGCAGGCTGCCGACGTGCAGCCGCTCTAGTCCCCTCCAGGCCGGATTCCGGCAGAATCTAGCAATCAATTCAGCACCAACACACAAGGGCTGGGTCTATCCCAGCCCTTGTGCTGTCAGCGCGCAAGCCCGCCGCCTGTAGCTCGATTTGGTTCACCCGCCGCGGAAACAATCTCCGTGAGCTAACATCCAGACAGGGAATCAGATCCACGGCATGAAGCAAGGCACAGCCATCATCATCGGAGCCGGCCCCGCCGGGCTCACTGCCGCCATCGAGCTACAGCGGCAATCCGGAATCAAGCCCATCTTGATCGAGGCCAGCCATGAGATCGGTGGCATCTCCCGCACCGTTCGGTACAAGGGCAACCGGATGGACATTGGCGGTCATCGCTTCTTTTCAAAATCCGATCGCGTCATGCGCTGGTGGCTGAATATGATGCCCGTCGAAGCCGCCACCGGCCAGGCCGGCCAGCTCCGCTATCAAGGCCAGCAGCGCGATCTACCCGAGGCAACGGCTGCCCCCGATCCAATGACTGAAGACCTGGTCATGCTGGTCCGCCAGCGCAAAAGCCGCATTTACTTTCTGCGGCGCTTTTTCGACTACCCCATCAGCCTCAAGGCTGCAACCTTCATCAACCTCGGTGTTGTCCGCACAGTCCGTTGCGGATTCAGTTACATGCGCTCGGCCCTGCTGCCGCAGCGCGAAGAGAAGTCCCTCGAAGACTTCATCATCAACCGTTTCGGCAAGCAGCTCTATCTGACCTTTTTCAAGTCCTATACAGAGAAGGTATGGGGCGTGCCCTGCAATGAAATCAGCGCCGAATGGGGCGCTCAGCGCATTAAAGGCCTATCCCTCAAGGGCGTCGTTGCACACTTCCTGAGGAAAACCTTCGGCCCGAAACCTTCCGGCGACATTGCCCAGAAGCAGACCGAAACCTCTCTCATCGAGAAGTTTCTCTACCCCAAATTCGGCCCCGGCCAGCTCTGGGAGCACGCAGCCGACCTTGTCCGAGCCGCCGGTGGCGAAATTCACTTCGGAATCCAAATCAACCGCATCAATGTGGACGGCAAAAAAATAGCCTCCATCGAAGGCGTCAACGAAGGCGGTGAGCGCGTGACTTTTGCCGGGGACTATTTCTTCTCCACCATGCCGGTCCGCGATCTGGTGCGAGCAATCTCCTCGACTTGCAGGGGCAATGTCCCCGTCGAAGTCGTCGAGGTGTCTGAGGGTCTGATGTACCGCGACTTCATTACCGTGGGCCTGCTTGCCTCAAGGCTGGCCGTGAAAGAGAAGGACGGTTCGCCCCTCAAAGACAACTGGATTTATATTCAGGAGCCAGATGTGGTGGTCGGCCGGCTCCAGATCTTCAATAACTGGAGCCCTTTTCTCGTCGGAGCACCGGACAAAGTCTGGATTGGTCTGGAATACTTCTGCAACGATACGGACGATTTATGGAAGCTTTCGGATGAGCAGATGTCCGCCTTCGCCATCGCGGAGATTGCCAAGATTGGCATTCTCAAGGCTGAAGATGTCGAGGATTCTCACGTAGTCCGAGTCCCCAAGACCTACCCGGCCTACTTCGGAAGTTACGACCGCTTCGACGTCATCCGGAACTACCTTGACGGTTTTGAGAATCTGTTCCTGGTTGGCCGCAACGGCATGCACAAATACAACAACCAGGACCACTCCATGCTCACTGCGATGACTGCTGTTGAAAATATCGTGAACGGCGTCACCACCAAAGACAACATCTGGGCCATCAATACGGAGATGGAATACCACGAAGAGAAGGCCGCGAAGTAGCGTTCTATCTATAAAATTCGTGCTGAAACACGATCTCTTTATCTTACGCTGTAACCAGAGAGCCCTCGGCCGCCTGCTCCTCGACAGTTTTCCCGGCGCATTGGTGATTTTTGAGCGCCTTCACCATGTCTTGGAGTGCTTCAGCCTTCTGAGTTTGAGTGTGCCCATCCCAATAAAGGACGAAACCACGCCCGCAAACACTGCATAGGGTCTCCACACTTTCATCGCTGCTCCAGCAAAGCACCTGCATCTTTCCGTCCCCGTGCGCTCGTTACCTTCTTGTACTAAAGTAACATTACGGACAATTGCGAAAACTGGACATTCCCAGTACCGGGTGGAGCGCGAACCCTTCGCGGTACCCCCTGATCACACCCAAGTGGGACCAGTGAATTCAGTCGCGGTGGGCACCGAGGTTCTCAACCAAAAAAGGTAGATGCCGGCAGCGATGACCTCAATGGGTGAAGTCGCTGACCGGCATCCGGAACCAAAGCAAAATTGAGAGAGTTCAATTGCGTGCTTTACGGCTACGCCCAGAGCTCCAGGTAAAGCATTTTGTTTTCGCTTGAGCCCGTTCTTTTTGTTTTTTTGGCCCTTCCAAGCCTCCTGTGGAGCTCAAATCTGTGCTTCCTCAAAAAATCTCGTCCAAGGTCATATCATCGGCCCTAAAGGGCCGAAACTATAGCGCCCAGCTTGGCGCGTGACCAAGAATCGACGCACCGGATGCCGAATTGGAACCCTTCCATTCCGGAACCAGAAACCCGCCGTTCGGATGCGCCTCAGGACCCTTCTGGCTGCGATGCTGATAACGCAGCGTCATCTGGATTTCCCTGATTGCCTCGGCCCGCTGAGCACGCGACTCCCGTTCCCAGAACATTACGAACCCCTGCCCACAAATACAGCAATGCGTTTCCGCACTCCCATTGGTACTCTTGCAGAGCACTTGCATTGTCGTCTCCCTTCCTCGCGACCAACCCCTCAGCCACGAAACTGAACATAGCCCCAGTGAATCAATGAAGCCAATTCCCCTATCGGCATTCCCGGCGGTCTTTTGAATCACCCGCGACACCCATTTCGTGGTACGGCTGAGTTTCTGTACTCCAATTTCAACCGCGGTCTGCTTCGCCGCTCGACTTACTACCCTTCATCCCTCTATCCTCAAACTGTTGGCTGCTCTTCTTAACCGCAGCCTCATTGGAATAGAACCCACTATGAGCACGCCGTCCATTTCAGTACATCTGCCCGATGGGGCCATTCGCGAAGTGCCCAACGGTACAACGCCGTTTGAGATCGCCAACTCCATTTCGCCGCGCCTTGCCGCTGCCTCCGTTGTAGCCCGCCTTACCCCCATTGCCGCAACCGCTGTTCAAAGCCAAACTACCGATACCCAATCCGCTGAAGACGTCATGTATTCCGCGGAAGATATCGCCGCGCCGCGCCTTGTCGATCTCTCTACTCCACTTACTGCGGATACCCGCATGGAGTTACTAACTGAGAAGGATACTGAGGCACTAAAGGTTGTCCGGCATTCCGCGGCGCATGTTATGGCCACTGCTGTGCTTGAGCTATTTCCTGAAACGAAGCTCGGCCACGGACCAGCTACCGATGCAGGATTCTTCTATGACTTCTATCGGCCCACAAACTTCACGCCTGAAGACCTGGTTTTGATTGAAGCGAAGATGAAGGAAGTCGTGGCTCGCGATGAAAAGTTCGAACGCATCCACGAACCGCGCGAACAGGCTCTGGCCGATTTCGAACGCGACGGCGACTTTATGAAGACCCACTTCGTAACGAAGTTCACCGAGCCCGGCTCGGAGGTCAGCTTTTATCGCAACGGCAGCTTTGTTGATTTCTGCCGCGGGCCGCACGTGCCTTCGACAGGCCGCGTCAAAGCGTTCAAGGTGCTTTCACTGGCCGGCGCTTACTGGCTTGGCGATGAGAAGAACCCCCAGTTGCAGCGCATCTACGGCACTGCCTTCTTTTCCCAGAAGGACTTGGACGCACACTTCGCGCGCCTGGAAGAAGCTGCAAAACGCGACCATCGTATGCTTGGCAAACAGCTTGACCTGTTCAGCATTCAGGAACTGGCCGGCGCGGGGTTGATCTTCTGGCATCCAAAGGGCGCGATCATCCGTAAGCTCATGGAAGACTGGATGCGCGACGAATGCCTCCGCCGCGGCTATTCCATGGTCTTCACTCCACACGTAATGCGCCGCGAATTGTGGAAGGTAAGCGGCCACGAAGGCTTCTACTCGGGCAATATGTATACGCCGATGGAGTTGGACGACGCCGAGTATCGGCTGAAGCCGATGAACTGCCCTGGCCATATTCTGATTTACAAAAATTCGCCAAAGAGTTATCGCGATCTCCCGCAGCGCTACGCCGAGTTAGGCAACGTCTACCGCTACGAGCGCTCCGGAACAATGCACGGGCTGCTTCGCGTTCGCGGCTTCACGCAAGACGACGCGCACATCTTCTGCACACCGGGCCAGATTGAAGATGAAGTTGTGGCGTGCATCGACTTTGCAGAGGCCGTGCTCAAGACCTTCGGTTTCCAGGAGTTCAAAGTCGAGTTATCAACCTGGGATCCCAATGACCGTGCCCACTACACGGGGTCCGACGAAAACTGGGCACTCGCGATCAGCGGACTTCAGCACGCGCTTGACCGCAAAGGCATCAAGTACACGACGATCCCGGGAGAAGCTGCGTTCTACGGGCCCAAGATCGATTTCAAACTCATAGACGTTCTTGGCCGTCTTTGGCAGCTCTGCACTGTACAGGTCGACTTCAATCTGCCCGCCCGCTTCGAGCTTGAATACGTTGGCGAAGACGGCGAGCGCCATCAACCTGTCATGATCCACCGTGCCCTCTTCGGATCCGTCGAGCGCTTCTTCGGTGTTCTCATCGAGCATTATGCTGGCGCATTCCCGCTGTGGCTGGCGCCCGTGCAGGTCGGCCTGGTTCCGATCAGCGAGCGGCATCACGAATACGCAAAGAAGATCGAGGCAGAGCTGAAAGCCGCGGTCCTTCGCGTGGAAACAGATGACCGCAACGAAAAGATGAACGGCAAAATTCGGGACTTCGCGAATCAGAAGACGCCATACATTCTGGTCTTCGGCGATAAGGAAGAAGCGGCTGGAACGGTCAGTGTCCGCACCCGAGCGAAAGGCGACCAGGGGTCTATTCCTCTGGCTGACTTTGTTGTGAAGTGCAAGGAGCTGGTGGCTGGGCAATCGATGGAACTCTAGCAAATCGAGGAGAATCGCAGGATACTGTCTTCATGGCCACGCAGCCTATTTTCGACCACCCCGTATCCGTTGAGGAATACCTCTCGACGGTCTACGAACACGACTGCGAGTACGTGGGCGGAGTCATTGAGGAGCGGGACTTGGGCGAATTCGAGCATGCTTACCTGCAAGGGATTTTGACTACTCTCTTCAACAATCACCGCACGGAGTGGGGTGTCATTTGTCTCCCGGAACAGCGCATCCAAACCCAGGGTGATCATTTTCGCGTGCCGGACGTCACCATTTTGCGCACTGGCACAGCACGGGAACGCATCCTCACCCATCCCCCGCTTCTGGTAATTGAGATTCAGTCGCCTGAAGACACGCTACGCCGTACCGCAGCCAAAGTAACTGAGTATTTGGCCTTCGGCATAGAGCAAGTCTGGGTGATCGATCCTTACGCCCGCGTCGCTTATCGCGGCACAGCGGACGGCCTTGAACTGGCCCGGTCCGGTGAACTCACCTTCTCCGGGTCCTCGATTCGTGTCGTCCTCGCAGAGCTGTTTGCGGAGCTAGATCGGGTGTAAAGCTAACTTTGCAAACAAGTGGCCAGCGGTGCCGGAGACGTCCGCCACACCGCAGGCGGTCACGCATTAATCGCCATTCCCTCTACCGCGCCGTACGCGTCGAGGAGCGACTCGGACAACGTCGGATGGGCGTGGATCGTGAACATCATCTCTTCAACTGTGCCTTCCAATTCCATGACCGCTACTGCCTCCGCAATCAGCTCCGTTGCTTGCGGGCCTATGATGTGGACGCCGAGAATCTCTCCGAATTTCGCGTCGGAGACAATCTTCACAAAACCGTCGTGGTCGCCCACGATCGTGGCCTTTGAATTCCCCGCAAACGGGAATTTGCCCACCTTCACCTCGTAGCCTTTTTCCTTTGCCTGCGTCTCGGTTAGCCCTGCGCTCCCGATCTGCGGCTCGCAGTAGGTGCACGCGGGAATCCGATCCTTGCGCACTGGTTTGAACGTTTTTCCTGCCATCTTTGCCAACGCCACCATGCCGCTCATGCCGGCCACATGCGCCAGTTGCGGCAGACCGGCAACCATGTCTCCGATGGCGAACACTCCGGGCTCCGCTGTCTCCTGCGCCCCATCCACCTTCACAAATCCGCGCTCCAGCTCGACTTTTGTCTTCTCGAGGCCTACATCGCCTGTGCGCGGCGCGCGTCCCACGGCCACCAAGACCTTCTCGGCCTCCTTTACCTGGGTCTTTCCGTTCGAATCGGTGAAGGTCACCTTGACACCGGTCTCGGTCTTCTCGACTGTCTCCACCTTGGCGCCGGTGTTTATGTCGATCCCACGCTTCTTGAATAACCGCGCGAGTTCCTTTGAAATCTCCTCGTCCTCGGCAGGGACCATGCGCGGCAGAAACTCGACGATCGACACTTCTGCGCCAAACGTGCGGTATATCGAAGCGAACTCCACGCCTACTGCACCCGCACCAATCACCACCAGAGATTTGGGTGGCTGTTCCAAAGCCAGAATCTCGATGTTGGTCAAAATGCGGTCGTCCGCCTTGAGCCCGGGAAGCATCTTCGCCTCTGACCCTGTTGCCAGAATCACGTTCTTCGCCTTGACCTGGCTTGTCGTGCCGTCGGCCGCCGTCAAGTTCAGAGTATGCACTCCGTCTACCGCCGGGCCCGTTAGCCGCGCATATCCCTGCAACCGCGTAACCTTGTGCTTCCTCACCAGGAAATCCAGCCCCTTGGTGTGCTTCACGATGATTCCGTCCTTGCGCTGCTGCACGAGGTCCCAATTCAGCGTTGGAGCGCCTAGACCTTCAATCCCA
>Ga0206847_10118_pt1 | contig 26996 bp, 24 predicted proteins | sample Alteio_BWOrgCont_17_FD_152880 | JGI IMG/M metagenome (GOLD analysis project Ga0206847, IMG submission 152880) | Enriched cells from forest soil in Barre Woods Harvard Forest LTER site, Petersham, Massachusetts, United States -... | ecosystem: Environmental > Terrestrial > Soil > Temperate forest >... | reverse complement strand
TGTACTTGCAATAAATAAGTCCGGAGCCGAACCAAGATATGAAGCACCCTCGCCCCTTCCACTCCGTTGCGTTGCAACTTGTTTTCTTGATTCTATCGTTCTTATCCGTTTCGCTGTTTGTTATCGCTGAGGAAGGCACATCCTCCCACTTTAAGGTGATTCACAGTTTTACCGGCGCAAAGGACGGAGCCTATCCGTATGCGGGATTGGTAATCGATCGAGCCGGAGATCTTTTTGGCACTGCTAACCAAGGCGGAATTCTAAACTCCCAATGTGCTCCGGGCAATACCGGCTGCGGCACTGTATTCGAAATTACAGGCGGGAATTCGATACCGAGTTTTCGGGTTCTCTACGAGTTTCGTGGGGGGCGTGACGGGCAGGGTCCTTACGGCCGGGTTGCGATTGGTTCCGAAGGTGAGCTTTTGGGTACAACCGTCGGCGGAGGTAATACGAGCTGTCCTGGCGGTTGCGGTGCGGTTTTCAGTTTGCGACCATCCGCGATTTGCAATCGCTGCGAGTGGAGCGAATCGCTGCTTTATCGCTTTTTGGGAGGCGACGACGCCTACTATCCCACCGGCGACCTTGCCTTTGATCAGGCAGGCAATATCTATGGCACAACGTATTTGGGCCTTCAAGCAGGCACGGTTTACGAACTAAAACCGAAGAATGGCGGCTGGTCGGAAAGGGTTCTCTATAATTTTAGCGGCCAAGAGGGCACCGGCGCCAACCCTTACAGCGGTGTTATTCTCGATCGATCGGGCAACATCTACGGAACTACGCTATCTGGCGGCATCAATAACGGTGGCACGGTCTTTGAATTAGCCCATTCGAAATCTGGCTGGTCGCTGAACACGATTTTCGCTTTCGAGAATGGAAACAACGGCGAATCACCGATGGCTGGCCTTCTATGGGAAGAGTCGAGCATCCTCATTGGAGCAACGGAGGCTGGTGGCCGCGGGGGCGGAGGCACCGTTTACGAACTGACGCCGTCACAAAACGGCTGGAATATGGATACGCTCTACGACATTCCGGGTCCAGGGGGCGACCCTGGGCCCTGGGCTAAACTCACCAGGGATGCGGCCGGAGACTTGTACGGCACCACTCAAGGATACCCGCCTGCAGGAGACTACGGTACCGTGTTTAAGCTGATTCATTCGGGCGGTGGTTGGAAGGAAGTCGTGCTACACCGATTTTCCGGCACTGACGGCGAAGTGCCATATGGCACCTTGGTTTTGGACGCCAAGGGAAATATCTATGGCACCACGAACCTTGGTGGGAAGTATGGCGTTGGCGTCGTGTTTGAGGTCACCCCTTAGACGGATGCTTTCAGTCTCCGGGTAACGACTGCAACCAGGCCATTACACGTTTTGAGGAATACTGGCAGTTGTCGGTATTTGAATCTGTCAGAAGGTCGGCCAGCCGGCTATGCCGTCAGTGCGGCCAGGTCAATCAGTATGGCGAGGGTCACAATGTCAAAGAGCACATGCAGGGTATTCGGCCGGATGCCGTTGCGCTCAGGCAGAAAGGCATGTGTCCCTGCCTACATCGTGCGGTAGCGAGCGGCTCGCGGCGGATCGGGGCGAAGGAGATACGGCCTCCACCAGGCCGTGAACGAACCGTGGCACGCAAGTCCGTATGTGATCCACATCCACCAAAAGACCCAGCCCGGGAAAACTCTGCCAAAGTAAAATGCGGTGGCAGCAAGTCCGATCGCAACCGGAGCGAAATTGATCAACGTGGTAACGAGAAGTTTGCCGGTCGGAAACTCCAACCTGACGCCTTTTACGTTATTGAGTGTTCCAAGAGGAATCCAATGGTGGAGCACCACGAACAGCACGACAAAACCCTGAAGCGCGAGCTGTGCGATCATGGCAACGGAATGTATAAGTCTCCGAAATTATACGGCCCTGTTCTTGTTCTTATTCTGCGAGACTCGCTAAGCCCGAGTGACGGCAAATAGGAACTCAACTGCTGTAATCTTCTGACCCACTCAACGAGGGTGATCGCGATGTTAGACCAGTTGTCTCCAACCAAACGAGAATTCATCGCCGAATGAAATCGTGCGGAAGATTTACCTTACGGGAAATGCATCAGCCATCAAATTACGGCATCCGCTGTATTGTGACTGGCAGCGGCGCGAACTAAGCTCAACTCATGCTGCGGCAGTGGCGAGCTATTCGACAATTCTGAACCCACGATGGAGTTCAAAGCTGAACCAACCAAGACAAGAACCCCAGCGTAGAATAAGGAGGAAGTAAAATGAACAGAAAATCCGCAAGTTCGATACTCTCGGTTGCCGCCTTGATCCTGTTTGGACTCACTGGCTTTGGCATTGGCCAGCAGTCAGCGGCCGCCAATGTAGAAAGGACATCCCAGAACCCTTGGCAACAAGTGTCTTCAGAACGTAAACCGTATCCACCCAGGACACCGCGGACACCAGATATGCCGCCAACACCTCACCCACTTCCGCCATCGGCTCCGCCCACCCCCATGCCGCACCGCTAGTTTAGCGACGTGAAGAGGTTGGGAGGATAAGTCGCAAACAACCATACTGCTCGCTAAGGTCGCAGCTCGAGCGGCCGGCTGGGTTGGGCCGAAAGGCCCAACCTCGCTACCGCCGATCATTACCTCCCGCGATTAGCAAAGAGTTAATTTCTGAAAATAAGGCGATTTCCCCTAAATCCTTCGCCGAAAAGTCGGCCTGATAGCAGCCCCGCGTCTGACGGCACGGTGTGCAAGATCAAGCCTTGGCCATCGGGCCGACCTATCTGACCACCGACTATCGGCTCCTGGCTCTTGGGAATTTGAAATCGTGGCGTGTCATGTCTACCCGGCGGCCACGAAAGATTACTCCTTCGGACTCCAGGCGCAGCCGCTGCTCGATGGCTGAATCGCCGCGCAACTTGATGGCGCCGCCCGCCCCCAGCACGCGTTGCCAAGGTAGGCCGACCGAACTCCGCAGGATCCCTACCACCTGTCGCGCAGCGCCCGGATAGCCCGCGCCTCGCGCCACGCTGCCATAGGTGGCCACCTTGCCACGGGGAATTTTGCGGATGGCGGCCAGGATGCGGTTGCGCATCGCTACGGCGGAGATTGGCTTAGGCCGCCGCTTTCTTGAATGACTCGATGGCTTGATCTTCGGTGTCATATACGTCGAAGACGGTCAGCAGCTTGGTGACCTGAAGCAGGTCGCCGACTCGAGGTGTCAGGGTGGCAAGTTTGATGGAGCCACCGGCATTGCGTGCCGTGGTATAGAGTGCGACCAGAATTCCCAGCCCGCCGCTGTCGATGTAGCCGGTTCCCGCGAGGTTCAGCACAATGCGGTTGTTCTCTCCGACCAGTTTTTTAACTGTGTCACGCAGATGCGCGGATTCCTCCCCGAAAACGATGCGGCCGGAACAATCGACGACCAAAACTCCGTCCCTGGAGCGAGTATTCAATTTCAACTGCATGAAAGCCCTCCTGCGATTCCTGAGTGCAAAGCCAAGGTTACTCTGTAAAGTGGCTGTTCTGCAAGGATTCGATGGCGGCAGGGCGCCCAACAAATCCTTCTATCGGGCGCAGGTGGAAGCCCGCGCGGTCACGTATAATCATGGTTTCCGGTCATGAGCTACCAGGTCCTGGCGCGCAAATACCGTCCGCAAAAGTTCTCCGAGGTGATCGGGCAAGAACATGTCACGCGCACCTTGAAGAACGCCATTGAGCAGCAGCGAATCGCCCACGGATACATCTTCAGCGGACATCGCGGAATCGGAAAAACCACCGTGGCGCGAATTCTGGCGATGGCATTGAATTGCCGATCTTCGGAGCAGCCGGTGTCCGAACCGTGCGGAGTTTGTGAGTCGTGTACCGAGATTCGCGCCGGAAACTCGGTGGATGTGATCGAAATTGACGCCGCCACCAATCGCGGAATTGATGAGATCCGCGAACTGCGCGAGGCCGCCCGCTATCGGCCGGCTCGCGACCGGTTCAAGATTTACATTCTGGATGAGGCCCATCAGATCACCGATGCCGCCTTCAACGCTCTACTGAAGACCCTGGAGGAGCCGCCGGGCCACGTGGTTTTCATGCTGGCCACCACTCAGCCGGAAGACATTCCCCAAACCATCCGCTCACGCTGCCAGCATTTCAGCTTTCGGGCCGTTCGATTTGAAGAGATCGTTGGCCAGCTGAAAGACCTCGCGTCGCGGGAGAACATTCAGGCCGACGACGGAGCGCTGGCCTTGCTGGCGGAGGCGGGCGATGGCTCCATGCGGGATGCGCTATCGATCCTCGACCAGGCCATCGCTTCCTGCGGTGGACGGTTGACAGCGGAAGACGTGCGCCAGTTGATCGGAGCGGCGCCGTCCGGCACGCTGGAAGAAGTGATGCACGCAGTGGCGCAGGAATCGAGTGAGAACGCGTTGCGACTGGTGGATCAGCTAATCACCGAAGGTCACAGCCCCACTCATTTCGCGCGCCAATTGGTGCGCTTCCTGCGGAACACGGTGGTGGCGAAAGTTGCGGGAGGCGAGTCTTCCCTGCTGCAGATTTCGAGCGACGAACGCCAACGCGTGATGCGTGTCGCCGAGCAGTTCAGCGAAGAAGATCTATCACGGCACTTGCAGATCATGCTGCGCACTCATGGCGAACTCGGCTACCGGCAGGAGCAGCGATTTCATCTTGAACTGGGCTTGCTGAAGATGGTCCATGCGCAGCGGTTGTTGCCGATCGAACAGTTGCTGAGTGAAGCTGGAGTTCCAGCCAGTGTTGGGATACGGCCCGTTGCTAAGCCTTCGGTGGTGCCGGATACCCGGCCGTCGGCGACTGCAAATCGATCGAGCGTAGTTTCTCCGTTCGCGGCGGACTCGGCGCGAAAGAGTGGGTCGAAGCCGCAACTTTCCGCCGAGGGGTTTCCCGAAGCAGGGCCTCGTCCATCGGCGACGGGAGGTTCGACGGCGGCAGTGGTGATGGGTGCAGCCGCGCCGGCCGAGGTGCCGCATCAAGCACCGGCAATCGTTGCCGAGTCGAAGCCTCAGGCGCAGTCAGATCGCTCCGACAACCTTCGCGATGCCGTGCTGAATGCGCTTTCTGACGCCGGGCATCAGGTGTTGGTCTCGATGCTGGAAAGTGGAGAGTGGCAGACCTCCGGCAACACGGTGGAGATCAAGGTAACTGCGTCGGAAGCAGTAATTGACATGTCGCTGGGCGCCGATGCCAAGCGGCTGGTGATTGCCAGCGCCAGCGGGATTCTTGGCCGCCCGATGAAGCTGAAGGTTGTTCCCGGCGGAGTGGCGCAGGCTCCCCCGTCGAACGGTTCAGCATCGATTTCCCATGCTGGCGGGCGCAAGCGCGCTGAGCAGGATCCGATTGTGCAGCGCATGAAGGAGAAGTTCGGCGCGGAGATTCGCACGATCATCGACTACAGGGAAAAGCGATAGAGCTTTCACTTTGGGAGTTTCGGAATCGGTATCGTTTTTGATTGGGCGGTCAGGAAGAGGTTACGGGATGGGCGGATTCAACCTGCAGGAATTGATGTCGAAAGCCAAGCAGCAATACGAATCGCTGCAAAAGAAAATGGAATCGACGGTGGTCGAAAGCTCTTCCGGCGGCGGCAGTGTGACTGTCAAGATGGACGGCCGCAAGCAGGTGTTGAGCATGAAGATCGATCCCGAGGTCGTGAAAAGCGGCGATATCGAAATGCTTCAGGATCTGGTCGCCGCCGCGGTCAACGGCGCCAATCACAGAGTGGATGAAGCCTTACAATCCTCGATGGGCGGGATGCTCGGAGGGCTGGGAATTCCGGGATTGTAAAGAATTTAGCAATTTTGTTTTTGGGTAATTGAGTCATTGAAACCTCGTCCCTCGATTCAATTTTCCAATTACACAATTATCAAGTTACCTGATTACTCAATTCCTCCTATGTCCAGATTTGCCGAGCCGATGACGCGGTTGATCGATGAGCTGAAGAAGCTTCCGGGCATCGGAAGCAAGACGGCGCAGCGGCTCGCCTTTCATATCCTGCGATCCAGCGACGAAGATGCCGACGCGCTGGCCGTCGCGGTGCGCGATGTCAAAGCCAACCTGCGGCTGTGCTCGGTGTGCAACAACATTACCGATATCGACCCGTGCGTTTATTGCAGCAGCCCAACGCGCAACCAGCGGCTGGTGTGCGTGGTGGAGGAGCCTACCAACATCGCAGCGATTGAGAAGACGAAGCATTTCAATGGCGTGTATCACGTGCTCCACGGCGCGATTTCGCCGCTGCACGGCGTCGGCCCTGAACAGCTGCGCATTTCAAACTTGACGCGCCGCGTGGACGAAGGCGAAGTCGATGAAGTCATCCTGGCTACCAACCCCACGGTGGAAGGCGAAGCCACGGCCACTTATCTGGCCGGCCGGCTGCGCCGCGCCGGAGTCAAAGTCACGCGCATCGCGACCGGCATCCCGGTGGGCAGTGACATCGAATACGCCGACGAGATCACCATGCTGAAGTCGATCGAAGGGCGGCGGGAGCTGTAGCGAAAGAGGCTCGGGAGCATCTTGTTAGCATGACCTGAAAGCTGTTCAGATTGTGCAAGAACTTTGCCTCGGAGAGCTCGCGCCAGCGCGGCCTAACCCCTAAGCGATGATCGATTAACATATCTAATATCAATACTTTACTCGGCAATCTATCGCCTAACAGATTACCTATTAATTTGGCAGGCTACTTGCACTCTCAGGCCACCGTTCTGTCGGCCTTATGACTTTCAAGGCTGACCCGAGCGGTGCATTTCGGGAAACCGGTCTGGCTAACAATTGGGCTAGTCGCACCTTCGGAGCCAGTTCGCGCCGTGCTGGGATGTAACCGCATCGCAACCGACGCACAAAAGAGACCGGGCTAATCGGCCCGGTTTTTTCTTTGCCCGGAGAGGCTCCGCGTGCTGCCGTCCGGAATCCAGCAACTCGCCTAAACCTCAAGAAACAGGTTCGCTTCCTCTTCTGGCGCGACCATTCCAGCCGGCAGCGTTCCGCGGTTATATTCGGCCATGCGGTTCTTCCATTTGAGGAAGTCGGTAATGCTTTGCGGCTCGATGCGCAACTCGACGCGGCGCAGGCTGGCCAGCAGCAGATTCATCTCATAACCGAAGCCGCTGCTAGTGCGGTGGTTGCGTGCAGAAGGACGCAGGATTTCAATCTTTCGGTTATGCAATTCGAGAAGGCCCCACCCAGGTAGAAGTTCATCCGGACGAATCAACCCGGCTGGCGCCAGGTAGAACCGCTCGCAGCCTACACCCAGTTCCGGCTTCCGTCGAAACAGCTTCTCACGGTCGGCGAGGAAATCCGCCCGCGAAACTTTACACTCCACCAGGACGGAATGACTGGCGCGCTTCCAGCCAATCGCGTCCGGCATTTCTCCGCTGACGCATGCCTGCTCCGATAAAACCACACCACAGCGGTAGGCGCGCAGCCACGCGACGGCCTTCTGTACCAGTTGAGAATGGGTCACATATCCAAGGTACGCTGGAGGTCCGAATGAGTGGGAGTACCTGAGCAGTTTCCAGATTGTGCCGTGCGCCCTAAGATCAAACCGTGAGAACAACTTCTGCCGCTCCCTCGCCACATTCATCTCCGGGGTCTTACGACTGCGTTGCCGTTCGCTTCGCGCTCGACAACTTCCCTCAAGATGACAGAGCTAGGGGTAGGACCGCTTTATGCGGGCTGTGGGATTTACTTCCCGGCGGCTGCGTGCTTTCGTTCTGGGACTCTCTCTCGGCGAAGCGGCTTCACCAGGATGGGGCGCCGATAGACGGTTTCGAGCAGATGCCGGCCGGCTGCAATCTCCTCCGCCATGCGATCCCTCGCAGAATAGCCCTCCGCGGCAAGCAGCAGGAAGCCGTTCTGTTGATGGATTCTTATGCCCTGAATTCTTCCATCCCGTTGCGCATCCAGGGCATTCGCCAGGCGCAGGATTCCAGCCAGGCGCCGAACCGTTTCCCGCTGGACGGGTGTAAAAGCCGCCATCGTCTTCTGTCCGGCGCGGGGCAGAGCACCCCGGTGATAGCGGGCTGACGCGCCGGCGATCAGCATGGCTTCGGCAGTCCATCCCAGAGGCGGCGTGAGCTGACGAATCAGCCGGTATGTCGCCTTATGATGATCGCCCCCTTTTTCCGAGCGCCCTACATCGTGGAGCAACGCCGCCGCCTCTAGAATCGAGCGCTGCTGTTTCGACTCCTCCTCGGTCAGCCGAGTCGCAGGGAGTCCATCATAGAGTTGCAGCGCCAACCGGGCGACATGCGCGGAGTGCCGGGTGTCGGGATCGAGCAGCGAACCCCAGAGCTTCAGCCGGCTGAGAGCGGCGGATTCGATTTGCTTTCCGGAAGGCAATTCCGCGCGCCATTTTTGCCAAAGTGAATTCTCGCCCAGCATTTTCTCCCGATATTTCTGAATTCGCTGGGTTCGTTCTTCGACCAGCTTGCCATGCCAGTGCGCGCGGGAATCGGGATTGGGAAATGCCCTCATTTGCTCCGCGGTCGCCCGGAGCACATCAAGATCGTGAACTTCGCCCAGCAAGTCTTGCAGGTCCTTGAGATCTTTCTGCCATGCAGCGTGCTGCTCGGGCAGGAAGTTTTCCACGATGTAACGGAATCGCTTTATGCCGATGCGCAAATTGTGGAAAGCGACCTGCGAACGGTTGCGCAACGCCAGCCGGTGCAGAGTATGAGCTTCGGTCCAGCGCTCCAACGCCAGATGTTTGAAAATCGCCCCACCGCTGCGGATCCGGGCAGCCCGCCGAGACAACGCCGCACTCCACCGCGCCCACTGCTTGCGGTCAAATTCCCGCAAAGCCACTGCAGCTTCCTGTTTAAGCAGGAGTTCCCGGCCCGCCAGGAACTGCAGAAGACGTTGTGTTACAGGATCTTCCGGAGCTCCCAGGCGGCGGACCCAATCGTCCATCACCTGGAAGTCACGCAATTCTCCCAGGCGGCGAAACAGGCCCTTCCCAGCCTTCTTCATTTGTTTCCAGGTGGGATCAGGGTCAATCGCCATTAGTCCATCGGCCATGGATCGACATCGGCGCAACGCCACCCGCAGATCGTGAACCGGATCAGGAGCCAGCTCGACGCTGGCCCGGTCGCACTCTTCGAGGACGCGCTGCATCCAGAAGCCGAGGCCCGAACCAGGCTTCGGTGTTTTGGAAATGACCGCAGATGAAGCAGTCGAGGGCATCGGTTTCAGCTAGGGTCTATTCTCCACACGAATGCCAGTTAGTTCCAGTGTTTATAGTGACTCCAAACCTTTCGCAGATCGAACTGGACACCACGGCATAAATAAATCGAGGTGTTCTCCTCCGCCATGCCGTAGCGGTTATAGTGCTCAACCGCCTGCCATGTAGTGCAATTGTCCTGAACATCTTCAAGGCTGAACTGCAGAAAGATAAGATTTTGATAGTTCTCCGTAGGAGGACCCCAGTACCAGTAAGTCTGGTGGCGGGAGTAGGCCTGGGGCAAGCCGTATCTAGGGCCGAACAGATTGATCGCGCCAGCCTCCCCGTAATTGCCGGCGAGGATGCCGGTCTTGGCCCGTTCATCAGGAGGAAGCGAGTTGTAGATTTCCGCAACCTGCTGGACCAGTTCCGGCCAACCGAACTGGTCGGCAAAATACTGCGGCAATAGACTCTCGTGACCAACTTCCTGCTTGGCAGGTTTGAAGCCAAGTTTCGCGGCGTAGGTGATGTAGTGTTCCGGCGAAAGAATCGGCAGCATCAGCGGCGCGATCACCGCGCCTCCCAGGAGAGTTACCACCAGCACCAATGCCTTCGGCCAGAGTTTGTCGTGAGTGATTCGCCAGCGCTCAAACGCGCTTTCCCAAGCCACGGCGCCACCGGCGAACAACATGGGGTAAATCGGTGCGACGTAGTAGTCCTTGCCGTGCAGAAGCATCATGGTGAGAAAAAAAGCCAGGAAAATCCAGGCCAGCGCGCGATACTTTCTCCCGCGACCGAACATGAAATGCCAAAGTCCAGCCAGCCAGAAAAGAAGTAGTCCAGGCCCCATCACCAGAATTTGCTGTTTGATGAAGGGCAGCGGCGGCATCTCGACATTCTTGTGCGCAACCCGGACGTTGTGCAGATCTTCCAATGTCGGAAAGTGATGGGCGATTTGCCAGATCAGATTGGGCGCGAAGATGAGCAAGGCAATTACGCCACCGATCCAGATCCAGGGCTTGGCGAACTCCCGGCGCTGCTCGGTCAACAGTAATCCGATAACAACTGCTAGTCCAAAGAAGGCGGTCGAGTGCTTGTTCATCAGGCCGAAGCCAGCGATCACGCCGAACCAGACCCACAGCCGCGATTCTCCGGTCTGGATGATTCTGATGAGCACATAGATACAGCCCATCCAGAACAGGCGCTCGAAGGAATTCATGGTAAACAGGCTGTCACCGGCGAGGTAGATCGGAACACAAAGGATCGCTAGCCCTGCCAACCCCTGGGCGAATCGGTCGCCTCCGAGCCGCCACGCCATAATCATGGTAAGCGCGACCAGCAATGCGCCCGCGACCGCGGGAAAGGCTCGCAACATGTGCAGTGAGCCACCGAGCAGCAACGCAACGCGGGCCATAAGCCCGATGAGCGGAGCGTAATCGACATAGCCCCACGCCAAATGGCGGCCGCCATCAAGATAGTACAACTCGTCACGAAAGTAGCCATACCGCCCGCTCAGGAGCATGTGAATGAAAAGCTTGGCTCCGGCGATGGCCAGAACCAGACGGTAAGCGAGCGACGGGGAATCCGGCTGCTTAGCCAATCTCTCGAAATGCCTCGCCGTCCCCGCAACGCTTCGGTCAGAATCCATGTAGGACATCATACGATCATCGGGCGAAGGTGGTGTGGAGTCGAAAACCAGATGTGGGTGATCTTGACCGCCCGCCAACCCGTGGTAGTAGACAATTACCTCCGTAACGTGCGCGGGCCTTACTATCTGCACTACCCTTGATTGGTACCTTCAGGAGTTGCGTATCTACACGGCCGCCACAACCAAGCGAGACGATCGCAACGCATCCGCTCGCGCCTTCATTCATAGTTTGAACATCCTGGTTAAGTATGTGCGCCTGTACGGGTTTGAACACAAACGCACTGACGGCCAGTTTGAGATTACCTGGAAGGAATTGCAACAGGGCCTGCCCAAGGATGCCCAAGGCGGATTCCTGCTGGGTGTCTCCGGTAACAAACTCCTGCTGGACGGAACGCCACTGGACAGCGGGCAGGCAGAACACAGCTTTGCGCAACTGCTGACTGCGGCGGGGTTGGCGAGTATCAGTTTCTCCAACCAGGTTTCGGTGGAGGATTTCGCCAAACTGGTTCGGGCGTTTGCCGTCGGTGGCTCGAAAGCTCAGGACGTCGTCTCGCAAATCAAGAACACGTTCCAGGATGCCAAGAATTCAACCATCAAGATCAACGAAGTGAAGTTCATCGCCGCCGATCCGGCCACCGGCGACGTCTCTATTGCGGCGCAGATTGCCGCGCAGACGTTAGGCCCCGAGTTCAAGAACTGGCTCAATGATCCGCAGAAGCTGCTGCAGCTGATCGCGGCCGCGGAAGGAGCCCGAAGCGGGGACAGCGGCAACGCGGGGACCGGTCCCGGCTCCGGAACTGGGACAAGCCCAGGGTCAGGCTCAGGCAGCGCTTCCGGCGTGGAAGCCCCCTTGGAGGAGCAGGAGGTTTTGAAGACGATCCGGCTGCTCACCCGTTTCGGAGAAGCGGGCACAGATCCGAATCTCGGCGTGGAATCCTTAAAGCGAGAACTCGCCGAGGTCGATCCCAACACCAAGCTGAACCTGCAGCAATTGCTGGCCAGCCTGACCGCCAACTCCCCGCAGGAAGGCCCCGACGCACCCCTGCTGATGAAAGCGGCCGAGCATATGGCGATCCGCTTCGCTCTGGAGCGTTTCCAGAAGGGCGAGGTGAAGGTAAACGCCGTCCACCAGTTGCTGGAGCATATGAGCCGGCAGATGGATACGCTGCGCCGCATTCTGAACGTGCAGGAAGACAAAATGAGCAAGGCAGGGATCCTGGTCGAGTCCCATGCCGACATTTTAGACCGCATGTTCTGGGCGGAAGTACCGGACTCGGGAAAGAAAAGTGTCCTGCTGTCCGCCGAGGCCGCGTGCGTGCCTCCGCGGAACGTGCGTCAATTCGTCGAATTGATGGTCTCGCGCAACGACAACGAAACGGCCATCGCGGTTCTGAACAACTATTCGAGCGGCCTCGGAGCAAAAGATCCTGACCCGCGCCGGAAGACCGCGATTGGCTTAAGCCAGCTTGCGGACCTCTTCGCCGCGCCCGGCATTGAACTGATCCCGCTGCTCGCCGCCACACTCGGAGAGTCGCTGGCCAGCGAGCCGGATCATGAAGTGCAGGGTCTACTGGGCGCCGCCTTCGTGCGCATGAGTTCGGAGGCAGGCATTCGCAAACAGTACGACGCGTTAGACCAGATCTGTGCTGCCATGGAACACGTTGCGACCCAACGGCCGGCGTTGTCAGCGGAGTTGCGCACCCGTATCGGTGTGGAGAACCGGCTGCCGGCATTCCTGGAAGACGCCTTGCGCACGCCACACTTTTCGCCGGCGATTGTTTCCATTCTACGCCGTACGTTTCCAGCGTCCGTGGAGCATTTGGCGGACCGATTCTTCCGCTGCATGCAACGCGAGGAATGCGACCGTACCGTTGACTTGGCGCGCGAACTGGGTACGGAAGGCATCCAGCAAATGCGGGAGATGCTGCGAACCGGGGCGGTACGCCAAGCCTGCTCGGTGGTCGGGCTCTTGAGCCGGCTCGAAGTGCCAACCATGCTGGAACTCCTGCCGATTCGGCTGAAGGAATGGAACCGCTTCTATCACGACGTAACGGTGCGGCAAATCGCTTATGGCTCCGCTTCGGACCGCGGCCGCTCTTTGCTGGAACTTCTGGAGCACATGGATCCCACCGTTCTGCCCCAGGCCATCGACGAAATCGGCATGAGCGGCGACCGCTCGACAGTGCCTCCGCTGATGGTGATGGCAGCCGCCGGAGAAGCCGAGGGCCGTTCACCATTGATTCAGTTGAAAGCCGTGGAGTCCCTGGGACGCCTGCGCGAGCCGGAGTCAGTCACCGTTCTGCGCAGGCTGGTCGAAACCAAGAAAATGTGGAAATGGGTCCATCACCGCGAGCTGCGGATTGCCGCAGCCCAGGCCCTGGCCAAAATCGATCCGCGTTATGGCAGTCAGGTTCTGGCCGAAGCCGGTTTGTCCTCGGCTGAGTTAGCGATTGCCCCGCTGGATTCCGCCCCCGCGTGCCCCTGGGTACGCCAGCGCCGCTATGAGCGCATCATCCTGTCGAAAGCCCTGTCGGCAAACATCAGCAGTTCCTGGGGAAAATCCGGCATCGTGGTGCGGGAACTGAGCCTGGGTGGCGGCATGGGAACGAAGGAAGGCAATATGCGCGTCGGCTCAGAAGCCATTCTCGATGTTTCCGTCGGAGTGCGCCACATTCGCGCCCGGGTGCTGTTGCGCCGCGCCCGCCTCAACGAAGTCGGTTTTGAAATTGTGGATATCGATTTGGAAAGCCGCTACCGCCTGCGCTCGCTGCTCATGGAGACCCTGGACCGGGCCCCGGAGATGAAAGCCAACGAGTGGGACGGCCAGAGAAAGCCCTAGCGAACCACAGCCGGCGCAGAACCTGCCGCCTTCTTTTTTCTTTCCTCCAGATATCTGGGCAGGGCGTCTTGCCAGGATGGAATCGACAACCCCAGGCCCCGGAACTTCGCTTTGCTCAATACGGAATAGGCGGGACGTTTCACCGCGCTGAAGAATTCGCTCGTCTTCACCGGAGTCAGCTGCGCCTTGATGCCCGAGCGCTCGAGAATGTAGCGGGTGAATTCGTACCATGAGCATTGCCCTTCCGACGTTAGATGGTACAATCCGAAGCGCCCGGTCAATAACAGGCGGCGCACCGCTTCCGCCAGATCGCCGGTATAGGTCGGTGTGAGTACCTGGTCATCCACCACGCGGATCGCCTCGCCTGCCTGAGCTTTTTTCAGCATGGTCTCGACGAAATTGCCGCCCTTTCCGGCACTGCCCGCGATGCCGTAGAGGCCGCATGTCCGGATGAGGAAGTACCGATCGCAGTAGGCGGCTAGCAAGTGCTCTCCAAGGACTTTGGACGCGCCGTATACACTGAGCGGGGCTCGCCGATCCGTCTCTTCATATGGGGTGTCTTTCGGATATCCGCCGAAAACATAGTCCGTGCTGAACTGCACCAGAACTGCGCCGGACTCCTGACAAGCTATGGCCAGGTTCATGACGCCGGTGCCGTTCACTTGAAACGCCAATGCGGGTTTCTTCTCGCATTCTTCCACCCGGTGATAGGCGGCGGTATTCAACACCAGGTCCGGCTTGTGGGTAGCGATGGTCCCGCGCACCTGCTCTTCAGACGACACCTCCAGCTCAGCGTGTGTCACTGGGACAACCGTATCGCCGGCCGCTTGAAACGCCTTCAGCAGATCACTGCCGAGTTGTCCGTTCGCGCCAATGAGAAGTGCTTTCATCGATTGAACCCGAGAACGGCCCTATTTCGCCAGCAAGGTTTCATGTCCGGAGTATCGGAACTGGTGGGATTCCGTCCTGGCGAGCCACTGTTGCAGAGTTTGTGCTTTGCGGTCTTTGTCAGACAGAAAAACGTCTCGAATGGGCCACTGAATACCGATCTCCGGATCGTCCCAGCGAATTCCCGACTCGGCCTTATTGTTGTAAATCGCAGTGCATTTGTACTGGACTTCGGCGTAATCGGAAAGCACGCAGAAACCGCGGGCAAAGCCTGCCGGAGCCCAGATTTGCTTGCGGCTCTCGGCGGAAACCTCCGCTCCGAACCACTTACCCATGGTTGGAGAACCGTGTCGTATGTCGACCGCAACCAGGAACGCGGTTCCCCGGGTAACTCGCATGAGCTTTCCCATGGGGCCATCCCACTGGAAATGCAGGCCGCGGAGGACGCCCCGCACCGAACCGGAGTGATTGTCCTGCAGGAATTCGTGAGGCAGGCCCAGGACTTTGAACTGGTCCGCCCGGAACACTTCGGTGAAAAAGCCTCGCTCATCCTGAAAAACCTGCGGGGCAATGACACAAACCTCACCCAAATGTTTCGACTCAATCCGTAAATCCATGGTTTTCCTGCGCCAAAATGGCTGCGGTAGATGACTCCCCGTGGGAGGCAGTAATCGTTGATTATTGCATAATCCTGAGGGAGTGGTTTAATCCCCAGATGGCCGGCTTCGGCAGAACAGACCTCGCCGGGCACTCGATCAGGCCAAGAAAAAGCCCCTGCACGTGAAGCTCAGGGGCTTTGCCATTTCTTGGACCGGACTCTATTTCACCTTGGCGAAAATAATGACCAGCGTATACAGCGCCAGTGACTCGATCAGCGCCAGACCCAGAATCAGCGCCAGCTGAATTCCGGGGCGGGCAGCGGGGTTCCGCGCCAAGCCTTCAGCCGCGGCGGCCGTCGCCTTGCCCTGCGCCAGAGCGCAGATTCCGGAAGCGAATGCCATCGAAAAACCAGCCGCAATGGCGACCCAGTTGACTCCGCCGCTCGCTTCTCCGCCCTGCGCAAATGCTGGGGCGGCAAAGCAGAACAGCGAAATATACATGAACAGGTTACTTAATTTACGCATTGTGTTTTCCTCGTGACCATGAATTACCGCCAGTGGGTGGTTGACGTCATCCCGTGCAGACGCCCTCACGCTGAACGGCCGGGCTCAGTTCCCAGTTCTCAGAGTCCGCGCGGGCTGATCTGACAACCGACAACTGACAACTTCTTTAATGCTCTTCCGCTACCGCTCCTGCCAGATACACCGTCGTCAACAGGACGAAAATATATGTTTGCAGCAGTGAAACTCCAATATGCAATCCCAGAAACAGGATAGGCACGCCGATCGGAACCAGGGAAAAGAAAACCAGCGTCACCATGTCGCCGGCGAACATGTTCGCATAAAGACGAATGGTTAGCGAAAGCATGCGGGCAAGATGACTGATGAGTTCGATCGGGACCATCAAAGGCGCGAGCAACGGCATGGGTCCGGCAAAGTGTTTCAGGTATGCGACACCCGCGTGTTTGAATCCCTGCGTCTGGTAATAAACGAAGGCGCAGATCGCGCAGCCCAGGGGAACTACCGGCGTCGCGGTCGGCGACATAAACCCGGGAACCACGCCAATCAGGTTGCACAGCAAAATGAACAATCCGACGGCCATCAAGAACGGTGTAAAGCCCTCGCTGTGGTGTCCGATGATTTCGTCGCTCTGGCCCTGAACGAATCCGTGAGCGCCTTCGAAAATGTGCTGGAGACCGCCCGGCTGATCGACCGATAAGCGCGAACGTACCATCAGGAAAACCGCAATCAGGAACACAAAGACCAGCAACTCCATCGAAACCGCGTCCGTGATCGGCGCTTCCGGGAACTTGGGTTCAATATGCAGCACCCGCAGCAGCCCTGTAACCGGGCCAGCAAGGTGCTGATTCAGGAACGCGGTAATCCAGAGTTGTTCAGGCATAAGAAACAGCTCTTGGCCTTTGGCCGTTGCCAGGAGCCTTAGCTAAAATCCGCGCCTCAACGCCGCGTAAACTTCATACGCGGCTTCGCAGGCAATCCCCGCAACGGGCAGAAACAGGCCCGCAAACAGCCCATAGAGACTCGCGGGAGAAACAGTAAATATAGCATAGCCGGCGGCTGCCATCAAAAAGTAGCGCACCAGAAAACGAAACACGATGCCGCCGCTGGATTGCCTATACCCGGTGCTGGTCGCGCGGTCAGCCAGAGCGCTCACCACTCTTTCCAGCCAATGGAAATTAAGGTAGGCGATGGCGCATCCGCAGAAAAATCCCAAGGCAATCCGCCATCCGAAATACACCCACCCGGCCAGGCTGAACACCAGAGCGAGCACGAGCATAAAGCGCGGGATGCGCCGCAACGCTCCCGAATAAAACACCTCAGACGCGGTTTGGGTTGGGTCGGTCACATGAAGTTGCCATGCTATCTGACGCAGGATACAACGTAGGTTGAAAGGTTGCTATTTTGATTCTGACGAGCTCACCGTACGGATCAACTCCACGAATCCCGCAATGATACCGAGGATCAGCCCAGCCAGGTATAGCCATGTGGTATGCAGCCAGTGATCAAGCGCCAACCCGATAAGCCAGCCGGCAACCGTCGCTGCCGGGAAGATGAATGCGAGCTGGCTGTAGTTCGCCAACTGTACCCAGAGACTTTTCTCGCTCGACTTGTTGTCTTCCGGCATGGCTGACGGACTCACTACCATTTCGCATGATGCGATGGGTCGAAAAAAGCGGCCCCTTGCGATCTTCGCGGCTCTTCTTTGCGTCCTTTGCGGTCAAAGGCCCTGGCTGTGCCCGCACGAGTAGCCAACCGCAGCGCCCGAAGTTCTCGCCAAGGTCGCAAATATCTGCGGGCCGTAGCATCGATGAAAAGAGCCCTACCCTACACCCATGGACCAGGTCGCCAGCCGGATAAACCAGTTTGGCAGAATTCCGATGAAGATCGTGGCGAAGGCGGTGACTACCAGCGCAGCCCACACACCGGCACTGATCGGCAACCGGGACTTGTCCGTGGCTTCGCGCATGAACATGGCACTCGCGATCTTCATGTAGTAGTAGAGACCGAACACGGCATAGAGCACGGCCACCGCGGCCAGCACATAATGGCCGCTCTCGATCAGGCTCAGGAAGATGAAGTACTTTCCATAAAAGCCGGCCAGCGGAGGAATACCGGCGAGCGAAAGAAGAAAGATCAGCATCAGCACTGCTTCGACCGGGGCCCGCGAGTAGAGGCCGGCAATATCGTCGATCTCATCGCCGATCACCCCGCGCTGCCGTAATGAAGTGACCACCGCGAACGCGCCCAGATTCATGAACGTGTAAACCAGCAGATAGAGCAGAATTCCCTTGAAGCCGTCGAAAAATGCCGGATCGGGATAGGACACCGAGGCCAGCGAGACCAACCCCAGCAACATGTATCCCACGTGAGCAATCGACGAGTAAGCCAGCAGCCGCTTCAGATTCGTTTGAGTCAGCGCGGCCAGATTCGCGCCGGTCATGGTGATGATCGAAACCACGATCACCACCGGGACCCACGTAGCCCGCATGGGATACAGCCCCCAGAGCAAAATGCGGAGCAGCATGGCCCAGGCCGCCGCCTTCACCGCAACCGACATGAAGCCGGTGACGCTGGTGGGCGCGCCTTCATAAGCGTCCGGAGCCCATTGGTGGAACGGAATTGCAGCGATCTTAAACAATAGGCCGGTCATCGTCGTGAGCAGCGCCAGAACCAGCACCGCGTCCGGACGCCCTTGATTGTTGGCCATCCGCCGCGCCACTGCCTGGGCAATCCCATACAGGTTGGTGCTGCCGCTGATTCCGTAGAACAGCGAAAGTCCATACGCGAAAATGCCCGAGGAAAACGCCCCCAGCAGCAGATATTTCAGAGAAGCTTCGTTCGACCGCCGGTCGGTGCGCAAGAATCCCACTAGCACGTAGGTGGAAATCGCCATCAGCTCCAAGCCAATGAAAATCAGCACAATGTCGTAGCCCGACGCCATACACATCATGCCTACGACGGAGAACAGAATCAGCGCGTAGAACTCTCCGTGATGCTCGTGTTCGATCTCCAGGTAACGCACCGACATCAGAATCGCCAGCGCCGCTCCCGCCAGGAACAGGTAAAAGAAATAGATGGAGAAGTGATCCACTACCATGCTGCGCGTAAAGGCCCATTCCAGCTGACGGCCCTCCCGCTCCACCGCGTTCTGCATGAGTTGGATCTTCACCACTCCGGCGGCTCCAAACAGCAGGCCAGCCAGCGCCGTCACCGCGTTGGTCCATTTCCATTCGGGGGGGATCATCAGGTCGATCAGCAGAATCCCCAGGGCAAACAGGGTCAGCAGAATGATTGGCAACGACAGCACATAGTCGCTGCTGGTGAAGAATTGTTGCGCGCCCGGCACTTAGTTCTTCCCTCCCGCAGTCCCTGAGCTTGCTGGAACGCCGACAATTACCGCCGTATCCTGCTGCGGTTTTGCGGCGGCGTTCACCGGGCTGCCGAGCCCGGGGTAGTCGGGACGCACCGTCATCACCAGTTGATTCACCGGCTGTTGCAGGATCTCAAAAAACGGCTTGGGATACAGGCCGATCCAGAAAGCGGCGACGACCAGCGGCGCGAATGTCAGAAGTTCGCGCGGCGTCAGGTCGTGGAGTTTCTCATTCTTCGGATTGGTCACCGTGCCAAAGAATACCCGCTGGTAAAGCCACAGCAGATACGCCGCGGCCAGAATCACTCCCGGCACAGCCCAGGCCGCCCAGCGCCAGTTCTCCATGAACGTGCCCTGCAGGATGGTGAACTCCCCGACAAAGCCGTTCAGCAGCGGCAATCCCATCGACGACAGGAACATGATCATGGTGATGGTGGCGTAAACCGGCATCACATTCGAAATACCGCCATACTCGACGATCTCGCGAGTGTGCCGCCGCTCATAGAGAATCCCGACAATCAAGAACAACGCGCCGGTAGAGATGCCGTGGTTGATCTGCTGCAGCACCGATCCGCTGAGCCCCGCCGGATTCAGCGCGAAAATTCCCAGCGTGCAGAAGCCCAGGTGACTGACTGATGAATAGGCAACCAGCTTCTTCATGTCCTTCTGCATCAGGGAAACCAGCGCGCCGTAAACGATGCCGATGATTGAGAGCGTAATCATCCAGAAGCGCACCTTCGGATGCATGACCACATCCGGGAAGAATGGCAGCGCGAAGCGGACGAATCCGTAGGTTCCCATTTTCAACAGAACCCCCGCCAGGATGACTGATCCAGCGGTCGGGGCTTCCACGTGGGCATCCGGCAGCCAGGTGTGGAATGGAAACATGGGCACCTTGATGGCGAATGCCACGAAGAACGCGAAGAACAGCAGAATGGCGAAGCTTGAGCCGTAGGCCGGATCGTGGAAAATTCGCGGCGCGGTTACGTACAGCGCCTGAATACTGAACGTGTACACACCGGTCTGATGGAAGTTATAGAAGTAGAGGAACAAAACCGACAGCAGCATCAGCACCGAGCCGAACAACGTATAGAGAAAGAACTTGATGGCTGCGTAGAGCTTGTTCGGCCCGCCCCAGATGCCGATCAGCAGATACATGGGCACCAGCATAGCTTCCCAGAAAACGAAAAAGAGGAAGAAATCCAGCGCCATGAACACGCCAAGCATGCCGGTCTGCAGCACCAGAAACCAGACGTAATATTCCTTCACGCGGTTCTCGATCGCGGTCCACGAGGAAAGAATCGAGATCCAACCCAGCAGCGTCGTGAGCATGATCAGCAGGAACGAGATGCCGTCAATGCCCAACACGTAGCCGGCGCCGATGGAGGGAATCCAGTTGTTGGGCGCGCCTTCCATGAACTTGAAGCCGGGGTCGAAACGCTGCGCCCAGAACCAGGGCACCAGCGGAATCGAGACCAGCAGGCCGGCCAGCGCGAACAGGTTGCCGATCCAGCGGATAGCCTGCTTGTTGTCCTTGGGAACAAAAAGGAGCAGCAGGGCCCCCGCCAGCGGCGTGAATAAGATGATCGAGAGAATATGGCTTTGCATAAAAGCAGTTCTCAGTTGTCAGTTCTCAGTGGTAGACACGCAGCAAGCTGCGGTCGGCCACATTCCTCGCGGGCGAGCGCGCCCGCGCCACATAACTATCGCCAGGCGAAATAGGCGACAAACCCTACCAGTCCTGCCACCATGACCAGCGCATACCACTGCACCATTCCCCACTGCAACATGCGCACCGGATACGACAGCGCTCGTGACAGGATCGCGGGACCGTTCACGCACAAACCGTCGATGATCCACTTGTCCCACCACGAGGAAAGCGTTCCGCTGAAACGCGTGATCCATCCCGCGCCGTTCACCGTGCCGTCGATCACGTGCCCGTCGAACCAGGAAGACGCTTCCCCCAGCCCCATCACGCCCAGCCGCACATCGCCGACTTTGCGGCGGCCGGTAAACGCGTAGTCGTAGGCTTCATCCACGTAATACTTGTTGTAGAGCACGTCGTAAATCGCTGGGGCCGCGGCCGCGATCGGCTCTACATAGCCTTTGTCCGCCTTGCCGTAGGCTCGCCATGCCATTCCCAATCCGGCGATAGCAGCGCTCACAGACAACGCCATCAGCGCATACTCCAGCGGATCGGTGTGCTCCTCTTCTCTCTGACCCGCCGCCAATTGTGCCGGCTCTTCCGCCTTCAATACGGTTGCTTCTCGCGCAAAAACCGGCTCCAGATATTTGGCGAAACGATCCGACCCACCCAGGCTGTGCGGCAATCCGAGCCAGCCAGCAAGAATCGAAAAGACTGCCAGAATGACCAGCGGCATGGTCATGGATTTCGGCGATTCGTGAATGTGATGCTCCACTTCATGACTCATCCGCGGCGCGCTGAAAAACGTCAGCACGATCAGGCGTCCCATATAAAACGCGGTCATCAGGGCGGTGATGAAGCCGATCAGCCACAAGATACGATAGGCGCCGCCTTCCGAAGACCAGGCTTGCCAGAGAATTTCATCCTTCGAAAAGAACCCCGCAAACCCGGGGATCCCGGCGATGGCCAGCGTAGCCACCAGCATGGTTCGATAGGTGATCGGAATCCGGTTATGCAGGCCGCCCATGTTACGCATGTCCTGCTCGCCGCTCATGGCATGGATCACCGAGCCGGAGCCGAGGAACAGCAATGCTTTGAAGAAAGCATGAGTGAACACATGAAACACGCCGGCGGAAAACGCTCCCACCCCGAGCGCCAGGAACATGTATCCCAGTTGCGAGACGGTCGAGTAAGCCAGCACGCGCTTGATGTCGTTCTGCACCAGGCCAATCGACGCCGCAAAAATTGCCGTCAGCGCCCCAACAATCGCTACTGTCTTCATGGAAGTGGGCGCCAGCACAAACAATGCATTCGACCGCGCCACCATGTACACACCCGCGGTCACCATGGTTGCGGCATGGATCAGCGCGGAAACCGGCGTCGGGCCTTCCATAGCGTCCGGCAGCCAGACATAAAGCGGCAGTTGCGCGGACTTTCCGCAAGCGCCCACGAACAGAAGCAACGTTGCCGCCGTGATAATCGGATCGCCGATGGCAAAATGTCCGCTACGCGCCAGATGGTTGATGTCGGTGTAGCGCACCGATCCGAAGTACCACGCCAGTGTGAACATCCCCAGCAGGAAGCCGGCGTCGCCGATCCGGTTTACGATGAATGCCTTGTTGGCCGCGGTGCTCGCCGAATGGCGGTGGAAATAGAATCCGATCAGAAGATACGAACACAGTCCCACGCCTTCCCAGCCCACAAACATCAGCGCATAGTTATTCGCCAGTATCAGCGTCAGCATGGAAAACATGAAGAGGTTCAGGTAGCCGAAAAATCTGTAGTATCCGCCTTCGTGCCCCATGTAGCCGACCGAATAAATGTGGATCAGCATGCCTACGCCGGTGACGAACAGCAGCCAGATGGCGGAAAGCGGATCGAGAAGAAAGCCGGCATCCACGTGAAATGGGACCGGGCTACCGTCGTGAGTGACATAGTTCAGCGTGTTCGTGTCATGCGTGACGTAGCCTTCATGAACTGTGTCAGTGCCCAGCCAGGTGTAAACGATGGTTTGATACGGTTTGCCGGGACTCTGAGCCGCATAGCCACCGTATTGCCACACCGCCAGACACGCAAACAGAAACGCCACCACCACCGAGCCGACACAGACGGCGCTCACCGTAGACTTCTGAACCTTACGCCCAAAGAAAAACATCATCACCGCGCCAAACGCCGGCAGCAGCGGAATGATCCAGATGTGAGATAAGAAAAACATTTAGGTTTTAGAATGCCAAGTGCTAAGTGCCAATTGCCAAGTGCCGCTCTCCTACCACTTCAGCAAATCCACTTCATCGATATTGATCGTCTCTTTATTCCGGAAGAACGCGATCAAGATTCCCAGGCCGACAGCTGCCTCCGCGGCCGCATCGGTGATCACAAAAATAGCAAACACCTGGCCATGCAATCCCCAAAGCCGCGAAAACGCCACCAGGTTCAAATTCACGGCGTTCAGGATCAGTTCAATCGACATCAGCACGATGACCACGTTGCGCCGGGTAAGCACGCCAACGACGCCCAGAATGAACAGTGCCGCCGCCGCTACGAGATAATGAAGTGTGGTTATAGGTACCAATTAAGTACTCCCAAGTATTCAGCGCAGCAATCAGCATTCAGTCACTAAGAATCATCTCGTCGATACGCAACACTTCCTGGCTGAATGCTGAGTGCTAATTGCTGACTGCTCCTTCAAATTCTCTTCTTCGCCATCACCACCGCGCCGATGATCGCCACCAGCAGCAACAGCGACGCGATTTCAAACGTGAACATGTACTGCCCATAGAGCAGCGTTCCGATTTCCTGCGTGTTGTTATTTTCCACCGGGACTGCCGTCTGAACCGCAGGGAGCAGCGCCTGGCCCTTCATGTAAACCGTGATGAACAGGAAACCCAGCGCGGCCGCTGCAATGGTACCGGCCAGCCACTGCTTGTTGAACTGCTCTTCCTTGCTCGCCCGCTGGATGTTGACCAGCATGATCACAAACAGGAACAGCACCATGATGCCGCCGGCATAAAGAATGATCTGCACGCCGGCCACGAACGGCGCATACAGCATAAGGTAGAGCCCAGCTTGCGCCAGCAACCCCAGGATCAGCGCCAATGCCGAGTGAACCGGATTCTTGCGCGTGATCACCAGGATGCCGCTGACCAGCGTGATTCCCGCCAGGAAGTAAAAGAAGAACGTTGTAGCTACCGGCGCCATATCAGACCAGAACTCCTACGATCGCGGTCAGAACCAGCACGCCAATCGCGATCGGCAGCATCACTTTCCATCCCACTTTCATCAATTGATCGAACCGATACCGCGGAAACGTCGCACGGTACCATATGTAGAGATACATGAATATCCCTACTTTAGCGACGAACCAGTAAATATCCTGAACCCGCACCCGAACCGGAGGTGCGAACAATACCAGGCCAATCAATCCCAGCACCACACCGAATCCCGCCAAGCCGGCAGTCTGCACGCGAAAGTACGGATGCTTCGGCATGCGAATCACGCCGAGGAAACAGAACCCGGCCAAAGCCAGAAACGTCAGTCCCGGGAACAATGAAAACATCAGGTCGAAAACCGATCCAGTGAGGAGATTTGGAAATGGCCGCAGCCATCCGCCCAGCCACAGCGTGACCGCAATCGAAGACACGGCGCCCATGGCTGCGTATTCACCCAGCATGAACAGAGACCAGCGTAGCCCGCTGTACTCCGTATGGAAGCCGGCGGTCAGCTCGGATTCCGCTTCCGGAAGATCGAACGGGGCGCGATTGGTTTCCGCCACCATCGCAATGGCGAAGATCACCAATGCAATCAGGCCCAGCGGAAAGAACTTGAACACAAACCAGACATGCTGCGCTTGCTGCGCCTGCACAATTCCAATCATGCTCAGCGTCCCCGTCCCGGTGGAGTTCAGGCTGGTCATCAGGACCGCCGAGACCACCGCCATCCCCATCGCCACTTCGTACGAGATCATCTGGGCGCTCGAGCGCAGCGACCCGATCAGCGGATAGTGCGAGTTCGACGCCCATCCCGCCATCACCACTCCGAGGACGCTCAGCGAAGAAACTCCGAGCATGAACAGGATGCCGATGTTCAAATCGGTGATCGCGTGGGTCGGGCCGAACGGCACCACAATGTAGACCGCGAACGAAGCACAAAGAATGATCAGCGGTGCCAGCCAGAAAACGAACTTGTCCGCCTCAGCCGGAATGATATCTTCCTTCGTGAACAGCTTGAGCGCATCGGCAATCGGCTGCATCAGCCCATGCGGGCCGACCCGCATCGGGCCCAGCCGAATCTGGAAGTGCGCCAACGCTTTGCGCTCCAGCCAGTTCATCGCCATGACGACCACCGACACTCCGCCAAACACGATCAGGATGTAAACCAGCGCCCAGAACATATTTCCGGCTTGTCCCGGCGTGGTATCGCTGCTGAGATAAGAGGTGATGTAATCGAGCATCAGCGATCCACCTCGCCCAGAACAATGTCGATGGTGCCGATGACCGCGATCACGTCCGCCACCATCGACCCACGCACCATCAGGTCCAGCGCCTGCAGGTTTACAAACGACGGCGGCCGCACCCGCACGCGGTAGGGCTGCGTCGAACCGTCACTCACAATGAAATACCCCAGCTCACCTTTGGGCGCTTCAATCGAGTGGTAGACCTCTCCCACTGGTGGCTTGATCACCTTGGGAACTTTGGCCATGATCGGTCCCGTCGGGATCGCTTCCACCGCCTGCCGGATAATTCGCAGAGACTGACGCATCTCCTGCATGCGCACGATGTACCGGTCGAAAGTGTCGCCGTTCTGCCCAATGGGGATTTCGAAATCGAAGTCCTGATAGCCCGAGTAGGGCATGGCTTTGCGGATGTCCCATTTCACGCCGCTGGCCCGTAGCACCGGGCCGGTCACGCCCAGAGCAATGCAGTCCGCGCCGGAAATCTTTCCTACGTTCTTAGTGCGCTCCACCCAGATGCGGTTGGTGGTCAGCAACTCTTCATACTCGTCGATCTTCGACGGCACGAAGTCAAGAAACTGTTTTACGTCCTGCTCAAAACCTTCGTAGAGCTCATACAGGCAGCCGCCGATCCGAAAAGCATGCGTGGTGAGCCGCGCCCCACAATACTTCTCGAAAATCTTGAGAATTTCTTCCCGGTCGCGGAAGGTATAGAAAAGCGGCGTCATCGCGCCAATATCGAGCGCATGCGTGCCCAGCCAGATCATGTGGCTGGCCATCCGGTTCAGTTCGGTGAGAATTACCCGAATATACCTGGCGCGAGGCGGCGCTTCAACGTTCAGTAGTTTCTCGACCGCTTCGCAATATCCCAGCCCATTCGAAACCGCTGCCACATAGTCCATGCGGTCCACATACGGGTTGAACATGGCGTAGGTGCGGTGCTCGGCGATCTTCTCCACCCCGCGGTGCAGGTATCCAATCACGCACTCCGTGCCCAGAACTTTTTCGCCGTCAAGTTTCAGGATGACGCGCAGTACTCCGTGGGTCGCGGGATGCTGCGGCCCCATATTGATGATGAGTTCGTTGGTATCAAGATAGGTTTTATCGGGCTGGCCGAGTTCCAGGTGCGAGAGATAGGCTGTCGGGTCTGTCATTCGCCTTTCCTCATTGCCCGCTCGGGATTCCCAGATTGATTTGCACCCACTCGTTATCCTGTTGGGTGATTCCGTACTCTTTTCGCAGCGGATGACCCTTCCAGCCATCGGGCAGGAGGATTCGTTTCAAGTCCGGATGCCCATCGAAGCGAATGCCGAACATGTCATAGACTTCGCGCTCCAGCCAGTTTGCTGTCGGCCAGATAGGAACGGAACTGGGAAATGTTTCTCCGTCGCCGATCATCGTCTTCACCCGCATCCGCTCATTCCGCGCAAAGGAATACAGTATCCAGACCAGATCGAATTCTTGCTTTTCGCGCTTGGGATAGTGCACCGCGGTGATGTCCACGCAATAGTCAAATTCCTCTTCATCGCGCAGGATCCGCAACGCCTCGGCGGTAATCGAAGGCTCCAGGATCACATAATTCTGCCCTAGATAGGTGCTGGATTCGCGCACCCCCGTGCCGTACTGGCCTTTCAGTCTCGCGACTACAGGGGAATCCCATGGAACGGGAGTGGGGCCCGCGGGTTTGGCGGGCGCGGCCGGCTTGGCTGGAACTGCTGGAGTCGCCGCAGTTGGAGGCTTAGGTGGATTCGCTGCCGATTCCGGCGGCTTCTCCGCGGGAGCGGCTTGCACGGTGCCGGGAGATGATTGCCCCGCCGGCGGTTTCGGCTCTCCGCTCGGCGGCGGTGCGGGCGACTTGGTATCCTCGGG